>Ga0247720_100041_pt1 | contig 71386 bp, 68 predicted proteins | sample MSEWel2015_12_15_FD_189078 | JGI IMG/M metagenome (GOLD analysis project Ga0247720, IMG submission 189078) | Subsurface sediment microbial communities from gas well in West Virginia, United States - MSEEL Well Study Marcellus 3H_2015_12_15 | ecosystem: Environmental > Terrestrial > Deep... | reverse complement strand
AAATAACACTTTAAAATAATTAAACTAGTTTAGTTTTAACAATACTCTGGTGTATTTACAAGTATTTATAAAAAATGAATAGTCTCTTTATCATTTGATACAGCAGAAAATTTTAAGCTATTGATTTAATCAAAAAAAACAAATAATCGAAAAAACAAATTCTGAAGATAAATATTATCAATTTCCCTAATTAAGTAAAAAGAGACACAATCAATTTAGATAAGAAATTAAGCAATTTGATACAAATTCCTCAAGGATGTTTCTCCCAATGATCAAACATCCTTCTTCTCATACCCAACCCACCTCATAGGGTTGGGTCTTTTTTATTATTAATTTACTAAAAAACCATCAAAACCAAAAACTAAAGCAGAATATAAACACCACGTAAAAATAATATATATCCCAGATAATCTAGTTATTAACCATGTGGTATATGTGATTCATTATCAATATAAATTTATGCCAAATGCAATCGAAGTACTTTCAACATCTTGAATATCGGTCATTGAGATATTGCTATTTTAATATTATTTTTAAAAACTAACTGCATGTGGTTTTTTTTAATGTTGTCATACTTTGTCTTACGACTTGATGTCTGAAGCTGATCAAACAGTCGAGCGAACAGCTATTTCATAGATTTATAAATAATTTTTTATTTGAACAACTTATAAATCAAATTTCCTACACTAAAAAATTGATAAAAAAAGCTCAGCCTTGGGGAAAGCCGAGCTAGTAAAATCAGATGCTTTTAAACATCGAATACTCAAGAAAATGTTATGAGATAGAATGCTAAACAAATATCTCTTGGGCGCAATTATGTGAACTAAGTCTCCAAATGTAAAGTCGATTAAATAGATCAGGATTCTTTTTTTGATCGTTTTTTGGAATTAAAAAACAACACTGTTCAATTAAATAGCAAACCTTGCCCCGAACTACTGTTAAAAAATATGATTTATCATTCCAATTTGTAAAAAAAATAGATTTTGAACACACTTTTTCCAGCCAATTATGACAGTTTTAAGAAACCGATAATTGATAAATTAGATTAATACAATCGTATTTATCAATCAAAATAGTAAATTATGAACCCCAAATAATATGTGCTTTTATTCACTATTTTGAATCTATCTATTTGTAAGATATAAACTTCAATATCGGTTGACAGCACCACACACAGTTGTATGTATTTTGATCACAACCTGAGTGCATTATGATCGTTTATCGGGTTCTCAGATTTATTACATTGACATCATATTTTGTTACAATACAATGACTCAACTTTATTCATTACTGTTAAAGCTGGAAATTATTATGAAAAAACTCGGTTTAGCCACTGCTTTAGTATTAGCCATGACCGGTGCTCACGCTTACCAATTCGAAATACAAGGTCAGTCTGAAGCTCTAGATTCTAACGATGAAAACAGAGATTTTAATAATTACACTGTTGGCGGACAAGCAACTTACTACTTCAAAAATGTAGATGCTTCTAAAGGTCCTTTAGCTGAAGCAGCTTTTGTTAACCAAGCTTCTAACGTATCTCTTGGTTATAACTTTGCTAATCTTGACGAAGTTAAATCTCAAAACGTAGGTGTTAAAGCTGAAGCTTATGTACCAACTCCATATACACCAGCGTATGCAAGCTTAAGCTATAGCGCGACTGATAATGATGGTAAATATGGTCTTAATGATGACCGTGGTCAGCGTTGGGCTGTTGAATTTGGTTCGGTAATCGCTCCTAACTTCCTTGTTGCTGTAGGTTATACAAACGTTGTTGAACAAACATCTTTGGATACTTTCAAAATCTTAAATAGTGGTTTTGCTAAAGCAGTTGGTGAAACAGCGACTATCGCTGATGACCAAGATGCAATCACTGCTCGTACTAAATACGTTGGTGCGATCGATGGTACTCCAATGTCAATCGGTTTTGAAACTGGTCTCGTTTATGGTGAAGACACTGCATACGAGTTAAAAACTGATTTGTACTTAAACTCTCAACTTAGCGCTGGTGTTTCTTACGCTGAATCTAGCTTTGCTGGTTCACCAGACTCAGCTTGGGGCGTGAACGTAAATTACTTCATCACTCCAGCGATCGCTGTTGGTGCAAGCTACTTAAATGCTAATGGTGTTAATGCAGCTGATATGCAAACTGTAGGCTTAAACGCTAAAGTACGCTTCTAATGCAGTCATAGATGTTCTAATTAAGCATCTATGCATAAAAAACCCAGTTCATATGAACTGGGTTTTTTATTGTCTTTAAACATTTGAATAACCGAATGAGTTATTCAACTTGTTAATTACATCTTTTTATCTTCGATATTTAATGCACTAATCGCAAGTACTGCCTGCGTACGGTTTTGTACGCCTAATTTGCGGAAAATTGCTGTCACATGCGCTTTAATTGTCGCTTCTGAAACATCTAGCTCATAAGCAATTTGTTTATTCAACAAGCCTTCAGCAACCATCATCAACACACGGAACTGTTGTGGTGTGAGTGATTGTAAACGTTCTGCCAAAGCCGTTTCATCGGCAGCGCGAGGATCAAAACCTGAATGTGTCGGTAGATTTGGAGGTAACCAAATCTCACCTTCCAAAACATGTTTAATAGCTTCACCAATATGACTTGGATGAGATGATTTTGGAATATAACCCATCGCACCATGTGCAATCGCACGCTGAATGATGGAGGTTTCTTCATGTGCAGAAACAACAATGATAGGAATTGCAGGATATTGCGCTCTCACATATACCAACGCAGAAAAACCAGAGGCACCTGGTAGATTTAAATCCAACAAAACTAAATCTGGCTCTGCACCATGTTCTAAGCGTTCATAAAATTCATCAACATCCGCAGTTTCCTGAATTTGTGCCTGCGGAATGCTATAACGAACCGCTTGAATCAAAGCGTGTCTAAATAACGGATGGTCATCTACAATTAAAATATTCATAAGCGCTTTACGCAATCTGCAAGTACGTCACTGTACGGTGTTTATTCAAATCTAATCTATCTTAGCCTATTTTTGAAATAAACTGTTGTAAGAGCATCAAAACTTATTTATTTCGCAAATATGAAAAATAAATCAGATAATGATATAACTCACACAACCTAGATCATTCCCAAACTACTATACCGAAATAGCGAATAGAAACAGAGCATTAAATTCATTTAATTTGCTTCAAAACGTGATTTTTCAACTTATATTTAAAACAGATAAGCTTGCAGCATTTCCTTATTTTACAGTCGACACGAGCTATAGATAAATAAATAGCAATTCCTTATTGCTGATTTAGGCGTTTATCCATGTCACATCAAAATAACCTTTCTACTCCCTTAAATATTGTTGCGGTCTCAGGTGGCTTAAATAGCCCGTCAAAAACAGAAAGCTTGGTACAAGCAATTTTGGATGAACTTGCGGAGGCAACTCAGATCCATGTGCATTTTATTAAACTCAGTGAGATTGGTCCCTTATTAGGAGGTGCCATCTATCGAAATCAGTTACCACAACGTGTCCAAGATGATTTAGCTGCAGTTGAAGCTGCCGATGCATTGATCGTGGGAACACCTGTTTACCGTGCTTCATTTACAGGTTTGTTTAAACACTTTTTTGATTTCGTAGAGCAAACTGCTTTAGTTGATGTACCTGTTTTGTTGGCTGCATCAGGAGGAAGCGACCGCCATGCTTTGGTACTAGAACATCAATTACGCCCGTTATTTAGCTTTTTCCAAGCACAAACCTTACCTATCGGAGTTTATGCAACTGATCGCGACTTTACCCCAGAATATACTGTTAAAAGTGAACAATTGGCGGATCGAGTCACCTTGGCTGTAGCACGAGCTCTGCCTATTTTGGAATGGGCACCCGCCAAAGGCAAACGTGCCGAAGTTATCAAAGCAAAAACTGAACAGGCCAATCAGAATCTCGGCATTAATAAACAAATTGAACAAGCCGAAGTTCTCCCTTCAGCCGCTGTCCCAGATTTGGATGCTGCGGAATCACGTTTACATCAGAAATCTAATAAAAATTTAACTCAGGTTGCATAAGCGACCTGAGGGAGGGAAATCTATGTCCTTGCAATCATCAGAAATTAAGTTTGCATATTGGGTTCCAAATGTGAGTGGTGGTTTAGTGGTCAGTACAATTGAACAACGTACTGACTGGAATTATGACTACAACATTCGTTTGGCGCAAACAGCAGAAAAAAATGGTTTCGAATATGCACTCACTCAAATCCGTTTTACTGCGGGCTATGGTGCAGAAAATCAGCATGAATCGGTGAGCTTTAGTCACGCTTTGTTGGCAAAAACAGAGAAACTCAAAGTGATTGCGGCGATTTTGCCAGGGCCGTGGAAACCAGCACTTGCAGCAAAGCAATTGGCAACGATTGATTATTTAACTCAAGGTCGTATTGCCATTAATGTGGTCAGTGGATGGTTCCGTGGAGAATTTGATGCAATCGGTGAACCTTGGCCTGAGCATGATGAACGATATGCTCGTTCTGAAGAGTTTATTCGTACCCTTAAAGGCATTTGGACTACAGATAATTATAGTTTTGAAGGTAAATATTACCAATTCCAAAACTATACGCTAAAACCAAAGCCAGCACAGAAACCCTATATCGAAGTCTTTCAAGGTGGTAGTTCACGCGCCGCACGAGACATGGCAGCTCGTGTTTCTGATTGGTATTTTACCAATGGGAATAGCGTAGCAGAGATTAAGAAACAGATTGATGATGTCCGTACCAAAGCAAAACTCGAAAATCGCCATGTGAAAATTGGAGTGAATGCTTTTATTATCGCACGAGATACGGAGCAAGAAGCTCAAGCCGTGCTGAATGAAATCATCGCTAAGGCAAATGTCGAAGCAGTCAATGCATTTGGTGATGCAACGCGTGAAGCAGGTGCAGCAGCACCAGAACAAGAAGGAAATTGGGCTAAATCAACCTTTGATGATCTCGTGCAATACAACGATGGTTTTAAAACTAACTTGATCGGTACACCACAGCAGATAGCTGAACGAATCGTGGATTTAAAAAGCGTAGGCGTTGATCTCATCCTGTCTGGCTTTCTGCATTTCATTGAAGAGGTTGAGTATTTCGGTGAAAACGTTCTACCTTTGGTTCGACAAATCGAACAGCAGCAATTACAACACTTGCAAGTACCTGCCAAATCAGCTTGACACACTGAGATATAAGAAGAAAAAGAAAGAGTAAAAAACCTTTTCCTCAAGACTCGGCTTGGGGATTTTTATTTTAGTGAAGCTCTATTTCTCGCATCACAGTTTCAACTGAATAGCGACTCCACTGCGATAATTTCTCTATAAACTGATTCAATTGGGATGGATTAAAATGACTCACAATCATATAGCAGCCATTTCCTAAGGTTTTAAAACATTCATCAATCTGCGGATATTGCTTGACCAGTTGTTCAATTTCTGTAAAAGCCTGTTGTTCATTTAAGAACAGTTGAATGAATTGTTTATATTCATAACCTATCGTGATGGTGTAATTCCTAATAATACCCGCATCCATCAGTTGTGCGATTCGAGCACCTACAGCTTGCCCTGTACGATGCACGTGTTGCCCGATCTGCTTATGAGTCAGACGTGAATCGTGTTTGAGTAACGCAATAATTTTTAAATCAATTGGATCAAGTTCAATATTCATTTTTCATTACGAAAGAAAATAGGATTCAAAGCTTTCATCAGACTATAGCTGATTTTTCATCATCTCCCTAAGCTTGTTTTATCTCCTATTGGGACATTTAAAATGAAACAAGCACTACTCATTATCGACGTTCAAAATGATTATTTTAAAGATGGCAAAATGGAATTAGTGAATCCAGAGCATGCTTTAGAAAAAATTAATCAATTAGAACATTACTTTAATCAAAACAATTTACCGATTATTTATATTCAACATATCAACACTGCATCTGCGGGCTTTTTCCTTGAAAATACGCTGGGTGTTGAATTACATCCTAAACTCCTACTTAGCGACTCATCACTCGTTGTACAAAAGCATTTTCCGAATAGTTTCTTAGAAACAAATCTTCAATCAGTGCTTCAAAAGCTTCAGATCGAACAACTCGTGATTACAGGCATGATGACGCATATGTGTATAGATTCAGGTACACGTGCCGCATGCGAGCTTGGCTATCAACCAATATTAATTGCCGATGCTACAGCAACTCGTGATCTAGAATATAAAGACTCCATCGTCAAAGCATCGGATGTACAGTCAGCGTTTTTATCAGCTCTAAATGTTTTTGCAAAAGTACAAAATACCTCTGATTTCCTGAACAATCAGAAAGCACGAAAATAAAAAAGAGCGTTCAGATGAACGCTCTTTCCAGATATTTTAAATTCAACGATTTGGATAAACCGTTGCAATCAGGTTTTCCACCACTGCTGGCTCAGCCAATGTTGAAGTATCTCCTAAGCTATCTAACTCATTTGCCGCGATCTTACGCAAGATACGACGCATGATCTTACCTGAGCGTGTTTTGGGTAAAGCAGGTGCCCAATGCAAAGCATCTGGTGTCGCCACAGGACCAAGTACTTTACGCACCCAATCCACGAGCTCTTTACGAAGTTCTTCTGATTCTGCAACATCAGCCTGCAAAGTGACAAAAGTACAAATTCCTTGTCCTTTAATATCATGTGGCATACCAACGACCGCCGCTTCAGCGACTGCCTCATGCGCAACTAGCGCACTTTCAATTTCTGCTGTTCCCAAACGGTGTCCTGAAACATTGAGCACATCATCTACACGTCCAGTAATCCAGTAATAGCCATCAGCATCACGGCGTGCACCATCTCCTGTGAAATAGCAGTTTTTAAAAGTTGAGAAATAAGCTTCGATAAAACGCTGCGGGTCACCCCAAATCGTACGCATTTGACCTGGCCAAGAATCTTTAATCACAAGATTCCCTTCTGCTGCACCCTCTAACTCGTTACCTTCACCATCAACTAAAGCAGGTTGCACACCAAACAATGGACGTGTAGCAGAGCCTGGTTTGAGTGCAGTTGCACCTGGTAATGGTGAAATTAAAATACCACCTGTTTCAGTTTGCCACCATGTATCGACAATTGGGCAACGACCTTCACCGACTACTTCGTGATACCAGTTCCATGCTTCAGGGTTAATTGGTTCACCCACCGAACCAAGCAAACGTAAACTGCTGCGATCACTTTCACGGACATAGGCATCACCTTCACGCATCATCGCGCGAATCGCAGTTGGTGCAGTATATAAAATGGTAACGTTATGTTTATCAATTACATGCCCGATACGTGCCCATGTTGGGTATTGAGGAATTCCTTCAAACATCACTGTGGTGGTTGCATTGCTTAATGGACCATACAACAAATAGCTATGTCCTGTAATCCAACCCACATCAGCAGTACACCAGTACACATCATCTTCTTTTAGATCAAAGACTTCTCTGAATGTGGTATTCACATAAACTAAATAACCACCCGTGGTATGTAATACCCCTTTTGGTTTGCCTGTAGAACCCGAGGTATAGAGAATGAATAGAGGATCTTCCGCTTTCATCGGTTCAGGTGGGCAATGCTCATCCACTTCCATGATGGCAAGGTGGTACCAAACGTCACGATCATCATTGAATTGAATTGGGTTTCCAGTACGATGAACCACGATTACATGTTCAACACTTTCTGTCCCTTTGATTTGCAAAGCTGCATCTACATTCTCTTTCAATGGAATCAGCTTGCCACCGCGCATGCCAGCATCTGCAGTAATCACTAATTTTGCTTGGCTATCTTCAATACGACTCGCCAATGAGTCGGGTGAGAAACCACCAAACACTACACAATGGACTGCCCCAATACGTGCACAAGCCAACATCGCAATTGCTGCTTCAGGCACCATTGGCATATATAAAACGACACGATCACCCTTCACGATGCCCTGCTTTTTCAATACATTTGCGAAGCGGCATACTTCGTCATGTAACTCAGCAAAAGAAATAATTTTATGACGTGATGGATGATCACCTTCCCAAATAATGGCAGGCTTTAAAGGGTTGGTTTTTAGATGGCGATCCAAACAGTTTGCGGAGACGTTCAACTCCCCATCTGCAAACCATTCGATCTTGAAATTGTCCTGTTGAAAACTAGTATTTTTCACTTGGGTAAAAGGCTTGATCCAATCGACCTTTTTCGCTTCTTCAGCCCAGAATGCATCTGGCTGCTCGATAGAGTACTGATAACGTTTGAAATAGTCTGTTTCCGAGATTCTTGCCGTTTCTTTAAATTTCTCTGGCACTGGGTAGATTTCTTTCATAGCTCACTTCCTTGGTTTTTTATTTCATACCTTAGATATACTCATCTAGCATTGGTATGTTTTGTTTTCTCTTGCAGTATGGTCACCATTAACAAGAGCAAACAATTCGGCTTTGGTCGTAGGACTGTTATTGTTTTACAACCAATTTTATTTCAAAAATTTACTCAAAATAATTTAAAATTTAACAGCTTGTCTATGCTTTTTCTTTTTAAAATAAGTGAATATTTTGATCATTATGCATAGATTTAAAGATTAAATAATCAAAAAAATAGGTATCTGTAATGTTTGACTCTTCATCCACTAGTCGTAATGCTTTAGTAAAAGATAATCCACTGTCACCTAAAGGACGTTTTAATCGTCTGAGTTATTTGGGTTGGTATGGGTTACTGACCATCGTTTATCTCGCTACCTTCATGTGTATTATTGTCTTTGCAGGTCAATTGAGCATCAACAGTGTCAATGTAAATGATCCTATCATGCCTGCATTTTCAGGCATTGCGGTACTCGCACTAGTGATCTCATGGTTTCTCGCTTTTTATTTTCAAATCGTTTTTCTTATTCGACGTTTACATGATTTGAATAAAACAGGTTGGTTAAGCTTGTTATTACTGGTGCCATTTATCCAATTAGTTTTCACTCTCTATGTATTACTTGCAGCAGGAACACCTCACCGCAACGATTATGGGGATGTTCGCCCATCAAAAACTTGGGAAAAACTACTCGCTTGGATCATGATTCTCCTCAGTCTATTTATGATTTTCGGCATGTTTATTTTTGCTTATTATTTCGCAAGTCCTGATTTTTGGGATGCACCGACACAGATGATTCAAAACACAACCGAATATTTCTAAATCGACATCAATCGCTACTGTTAACGAATTTTTCATGCGTGCTGACGATAAATTTATTATGATTGCGTTCCTCATCACACCCAACTTTGCGAAATAGAGATTTTCTTGTGGCAAATGAACAACCGACATTGACTGATGTCGCAAAAGATACTGGCGAATTGATTCACCAAGCAGGTGCCAAAACAACGCAAACTGTATTGGCACACACTGAAAAATATCAAGATGCATATACGACCATCGATAAGATCATGGACAGTTTCTGGGAACGTGTTCCTTATATTTGTATTGCCTTGGTCGTTTTTATCATTTTCTGGTTACTGACCAAACTATTTAAATTGTTTATTCGTAAAACCTTGGAAAATCGAACTTACACGCGTCAAAATTTGGTGTTGGTATTAAACCGTGTCGGAAGTACCTTTATTATTTTCTTTGGTTTCCTAATCGCACTTGTGATCGCAATTCCAGGTTTTACACCGAGTCAATTGATTGGTGCTCTTGGAATTGGTTCGGTAGCAATTGGTTTTGCCTTTAAAGATATTTTCCAAAACTTACTGTCAGGAATCTTAATCTTGCTCAGTGAACCTTTCCGTATCGGTGACGATATCGTAGTCAATGGTTTGGAAGGAAATGTTGAAGATATCCAAATTCGTGCAACATTTTTACGCTCTCCCGATGGTCGTCGCATCGTGATTCCAAACGCGACGGTATATACCAGCGCTGTTATTGTGAACAGTGCGTATCAACGTCGCCGCTGCGAGTTTGTTGTAGGAATTGGGTATGAAGATGACATACAAAAGGCTAAGAAAATTATTCTGGATATCCTGAATAATAATATGACTGTACTCAGTCAGCCTGCTTTTTCTGTAAATGTCACTGCTTTGGCGGATTTCTCAATTAATTTAACCGTGCGTTGGTGGGTCAACACCACCGAGACATCGACCTCTGCATCGATCAGTGAAATTCAAGAATTGGTTGTTACGGCTTTTGATGAGAAAGGGATTTCGATTCCTTACCCTGTGCAAGAAGTCAAAGTCTATCGCGGTGATCAATCAGATAACACCGAGAATTTAGACAAACAAACGACCTAAGATATTCGACACCGCTGTTTCAGTTCGCAAAATTCGGTTGCCTAGACTCATTGCTTGGCAACCATTTTTTTTGAGTAAGTCAATTTCGTACGGTATAAACCCACCTTCTGGCCCCACTATTAAATTACAGCCATGAGCTATCGCATGTGGCATCGATTGTTCTGCATAAGGATGTGCGACATAAGCAGGTCTTTGCTCTGAGATCAAAGTCGGTAAGACATCTTCAACAAAAGGTTTGAACCGTTTGTAGAGTTGAATTTCAGGAACAATCGTATCGCCAGCTTGCTCTAAGCCGAGTGTCACATAATCATCGAGTTGTTGCAGAAAAGGACTTTGCCAATAACTTTTATCAACCCGATAGCTATGAATCAAACTTATGCGTTCCACACCTAGCGTCACCGCATCCATAATCATACGTCGCAACACTTTGGGGCGAGGTAAGGCCAAGATCAAATGCACAGGGAGTTTATTCGGCACACTTTCTGTTTGAATGGGTCTTAGCATAATCTGCTGTGCTGTAATACTCTGCACCTCAGTGAGATAACGCCGACCATCACGAACGCCGACCTTTAAAGTATCTCCAGCCTTTAATTGAAGATGTTGATTCAAGTGCTTGATTTGACGTTGATCCTCGATTGACCAAATATCACTTGAGCAATCTTGGTTAGCGTCCAGTAAAACGATATTCATGAAGCAGTTCGTTGCGCTAAATAATGGTCAATTAATTGAATATGTTTTTGCAATGAGCCTTTATTGCGTTGCAACACCAATTCAGCTTGATGAATCAATCGCTGGCTTTGCTCTGGATGATTTAGGCAACTCATCAGATTTTGTATAACTAGCTCAGCATTTTCAGCAACAAAGATCCCTTGTTCCGTCACAAACTCATCGACAATTGTTTGAAAATTAAAATAGCGAGGACCAATCACAGTGGGTACATCTAAAACCATTGGTTCTAAGATATTGTGCCCACCGCCTGGTTCATTGAGTGAACCACCGACAAAACATGCCTGACTTAATGCATACCATAACCACATCTCACCCATACTATCTGCAAGATATACCTGTGTATCCGCTGTAATCTCTTGTTTAAGACTACGCCGCTGCGTATTTAAATTCAGGGTTTGGCAGATCTTATTTACCTCATCAAAACGCTCTGGATGACGTGGTACAACGATACACAACAAATGAGGATTTGAATTTAAATGTGGCTGTAACTGTTTAAGTAACTGTTCTTCTTCAGGTGCATGTGTGCTGGCTAAAGTAATAATTTGGCGTTTCTCTAACTGCCATTCCTGTTTTAACTGTTCAGCTTGCTCAATAAAGGAGGTCGGAGCACTAATATCAAATTTAATATTTCCAACAACCTGACTTTTGGCTTTCTCTAAGCCTAAATCCACATAGCGTTGCTGTGTCGCTTGATCTTGCGCCAACATCCCCGTTAATTGTTGCAACATGACTTGGGTAAGTCGACTCACCTTGGCATAGCCCTTGGCGGATTTTTCTGAAAGACGTGCATTAAGCAAAATACATGGAATCTGTTGCTGTTTCGCTTGGGCAATTAAATTTGGCCAAATCTCAGTTTCAACTAAAGCGAGTAGCTTCGGCTGATACAAATCAAAAAATTGCTTGAGTAACGGTTTTTGATCAACAGGCAAATATACAGCTTGAAATAACGCTAAGTAGGGTGCTTTAAGAAAAAGTGATTTGGCACGGGCTTGCCCTGTCTTGGTGGTATTGGTCACTAAGACAGGATGACCTAATTTTAAATAATGCTCGATAAGAGGTTGTGCAGCATTGGTTTCACCGACAGAAACCACATGGAACCAGATCGTATGCAGGTTTTTTGGCGTTTGAAATGGTCCAAAACGCTCAAGGCATTCTTGTTGAAAGAGCTCTTCGCTTTCAGCACGTTGTTTTATTTTCCAGCGGTATAAAGGCTTGAGACAAGCCAATAAAATGTTATACCAAAATGGTGTTTGTTGTGCTGCGATTTCCTGCGCCATCCTAGACCATATATTTCGATTTGATTTCAGCACATTATGCGGAATTTCAAAAAAAAACTCATGCCATTTTGGTAAATGACATGAGTAATTCTAAAAACAACTTAAGCTTCGAGTTGTTCAAAAACAGGATAATCCGTATAACCTTCGGCACTCGGACCATACAAGGTATCGAATTGAACCTGATTAAGCGGTAGATCATTTTCCAAACGCTCGAATAAATCAGGATTTGCGATATATGCTAAACCAAATGCAACTGCATCCGCTTGTTCAGTTGCTAAAATACGCTTGGCTGAATCTGGCGTTAGTTTTTCGTTGGCAATCCAAGCCCCTTTGAATTTAGGACGCAACTTTGGTTGTAAACTATCTTCAGCTTCATACTCGCGAGTAAAGATAAACGCAACATTACGCTGATCTAATTGCTCAACGACATAACCAAAAGTTGCTAATGGATTATCATCACCCATATCATGAGAATCAGCACGTGGCGCTAAATGTACACCGACACGACCTGCACCCCATACTTCAATAAATGCATCAACGACTTGCAACAACAAACGTGCACGGTTTTCAATTGAACCACCGTATTCATCTTCGCGAGTATTGGTTTTACTTTGCAAGAATTGATCGATTAGATATCCATTGGCAGCATGCAGCTCAACACCATCAAAACCTGCAGCCTTCGCAAGTTCAGCAGCGTGTTTATACTCAACTACAATTTCTTGAATTTCTTCGTGCGATAAAGCTCTAGGTGTCACAAACGGGCGTTTCGGACGAAGTAAACTCACTTCCCCTGCTGGCTGGATTGCACTTGGTGCGACAGGTGTATCACCATCTAATAAGTCTGGATGTGAAATACGTCCTACATGCCATAACTGAACAACAATTTTTGAACCTTGCGCATGCACGGCTTTTACAATTTTGTTCCAAGCTTGCGCTTGTTCTTGTGACCATAAACCTGGGGTATTGGCATATCCTACCGCTTTCGGGCTAATCACAGTCGCTTCAGTAATAATCAGACCTGCATTAGCACGTTGTTGGTAATACTCAACCATCAGATCATTTGGGATACGTTGTTCACCGCTACGTGCTCTTGTTAACGGTGCTAAAACCAAACGGTTCTTGATTGTAAAGTCACCGACTTGCAATGCAGAATTTAACTCAGCCATAATCGCCTCAACTTACACTTGTTACTTTAAAGTGTTTGTTTTAAATGTTCGATGTATTGCTGAATCAAAGCTTCATTACGCGTAAAATATGACCATTGCCCATATTTCTCAACCTTAATCAAACCTGCTTGCTGTAATACAGACAGATGATTTGACATGGTCGATTGAGCAACCTTTCCTAAACGTTCGATGTGTCCTGCACATACGCCACGTTCGAAACTGCCACCACATTCTTGTACAGGTAAAAATTGCTCAGGCTCTTTTAGCCATTGCAAAATCTGTCGACGCAACGGATTGGCTAAGGCTTTGCTTATAACATCAATATCCATAGACTCACCACGTTTCTCAACAGGCAAAGCTTTGTTCAGCATCTCAACCCAGTATATCGAATTTTATAAATATTAATATCTATTTTTTTCGATATTAATATCATATTTTTTCGATTAAGGGTCGAGAGCTGAACGAGATTGCCGTTTTTATTGGATAAAACTTACAGACCTTGTTTTAAACTCGCTTCAATAAACTTGTCTAAGTCCCCATCAAGCACAGCTTTTGTATTGGAGTTTTCGACACCTGTACGCAAGTCTTTAATACGTGAGTCATCAAGTACATAAGAGCGAATCTGACTTCCCCAGCCAATATCCGATTTAGAATCTTCGAGCGCCTGAGCTGCTTCGTTGCGCTTGTTCATTTCTAACTCATAGAGTTTGGCACGTAGTTGTTTCCACGCATGGTCACGGTTGGCATGTTGTGAACGTTGGTTCTGACATGCAACCACAATACCTGTTGGCGCGTGAGTCAGACGAACAGCTGAGTCAGTTTTGTTAATATGCTGACCACCCGCGCCTGATGCACGATAGGTATCCGTACGAACATCTGATGGATTGATATCAATTTCGATATTGTCATCAATCTCTGGTGAAACGAATACGGCAGAGAATGAAGTGTGACGGTTATTATTACTATCGAATGGAGATTTACGAACTAAACGGTGTACACCACTTTCTGTACGTAACCACCCATAAGCAAATTCACCATCAACTCGAATCGTCGCTGATTTAATACCCGCCACGTCACCATCAGAAACTTCCATCAGTTCTGCTTTGAAACCATGACGCTCGATCCAACGCATATACATACGTAATAACATCGAAGCCCAGTCTTGTGCCTCTGTACCACCCGAACCAGATTGGATTTCAAGGAAGCATGGGTTTGGATCCATCGGATTACTAAACATACGACGGAATTCGAGGTTCCCAAGAGCTTGTTCAGCGCTATCTAATTCTGCTTGCACATCTTCAAGTAAGCTTTCATCATCAGCTTCAACAGCCAGATCAAGCATTGCTTTTGCATCATCTAACTGTTCTGCAAGACGATCAAATACACCTAAAGTATTTTCTAAACTGCCCTTTTCTTTCGCAATTGCTTGCGCACGACTTTGGTCATTCCAAATCGCAGGGTCTTCTAATTCTCTTAAAACTTCTTCTAAACGCTCTGCTTTTAGATCGTAGTCAAAGATACCCCCGTAGTGTTTGGCTACGATCAGATAAATCTTTCAATTGGATTAAATACGGATTGATTTCCACGCGTCTGTTCTCACAAATTTTCACCTAACCTAATATTTTAACATAAGTGCTTTATGCGACACAGCCATAACCTTTTAAAGTGTTTTTCTTATAGATTTACTATTTACTTATCAGAAATATTGAAACAAAGTAATCGTACTTTGAAACATCTAGCGACAAGATTGTTGCTTAAATACACGAAAATTACCTAAACACACAATCTCTCCTAAGTTTTAATAAATCAAATCAATATTTTATATTGCAAATTTTACAAAAAAAATACATTCGTACAGTTTGATTACTTTCCTTTGATTGACCCGCTAAAGTTTTTAACTAGACTGAGAGTTGTAACAAAACATGTAATTAACATTCAATTGGTTCATTATCTCAAAGGGGAGTAGCCATGAAAAAATTAGCAATTGCATCAGCACTTTTATCTGCTTTGGCAGTAACAGGTACTGCACATGCGTATCAAGCTGAAGTAGGTGGTTCATATACTTATACAGATTGGGATCAGTTCGATAGTACACATAGTTTTGGTGTAGATGGGACTTATTACTTTAATCCAGTCCAAACACGTAATGCACCTCTTGCTGAAGCAGCGTTTTTGAACCGCTCTAGTAATGTAAATGCAAAAGTGAATTATGCCGACAATGACGGTGTGAAGAACTCGCAATACGGTGTTGGTGTTGAATACTTCGTTCCGAACAGTGACTTTTACTTAAGCGGTAATTTAGGTCGTGACGAACTTGAAGTAGACAACCTGCCAATCGATCAAAAAGTAACAACTTATAGTGCTGAGGTAGGTTATTTACCAGCACCAGGTTTATTACTTGCACTTGGTGTTAAAGGATACGATGAGAAAGATGGTGAAGATGGCGCTGACCCAACAGTTCGTGCTAAATACGTCACTCAGGTTGGAGCGAATGATGTCAACCTGGAAGCTTATGGTGCATTTGGTGATTTAGATGAGTACGGTGTTAAAGGTGACTTCTATCTCGACAAAACCTTAAGTGTCGGTGCAGATTACTACAACAATGACCTCACAAAACGTGATGAATGGGGTATTTCTGCGAAGAAATTCCTAAATCAACAAGTAAGTTTAGAAGGTCGTGTTGGTTTTGGTGATGACTACAATACCTATGGTATCCGTGGTGCATATCGCTTCTAAATAAGAAAGTGACTAAACATCACTTCATACGAAAAGACAAAAGCCCTGCTCTTTAAGATCAGGGCTTTTTTTAATTTCTTAGATAAAAGTACATAGAAAAAGAATTAAGTCTCAAACCAATGGGTCGAAAAAAATATCAATAAAATTTTACTGTTCATTTAAGCATTATTGACGTGTTTTCAAATATCACTACACTACATCGCGCAATAACTTATTAATAGCACGTATTATTTTAACAAGGGGTCAGGTTTTTATGAAAAAATTAAGTCTTATTACTGCACTATTAACATCTTGCATCGGTGTAAATGCAAATGCATACCAAACTCAGCTCATGGGTGCTTATGAATATACATATATTAAAGACAGCGAAATGGATAGCCATCGCGTTAACACAGCAAGTGTAAATGGTAAATATTATTTTAACCCAGTTCAAACACGTAATGCTCCACTAGCGGAAGCGGCATTCTTAGATAAAACATCAAACATTGGCTTAGGTTATACCTATGCAGAAGAATCAGGTATTTATTCTTTTGTGAATTTTGGCGGAATACCGCAAATAAACGTAGATTTCAAACAAGAGTTCAACTCTATCGGTCTTAATGGTGAATTTTATATTCCCAACACGCAATTCTATATCTCAGGAAGTCTGCATAGAACCGACATAGAAGCGATTGCAAAGAGCTATAATGAGTCTTACAAATTTGCGAGTGATGATGGCAATGGTTATTCGGCTGAAGTAGGCTTTCTTCCAACACATGGGATGCTACTTGCCGTAGGTGTCGCAGATTTATCGAAAAGTTTTGATCCTATTCAAGCTGCTCAATATGGCTTTATCACAACTTATTCAAATGCAGTCGCTATCACAGGCGAAGACGATGAAGACACTGCGATTACGCTTCGTGCTAAATATGTTTCACCTATTGCAGGTTATTACACCAATTTTGAAGCTCAGAGCTATATAGGTGATGAGACAACATATCGTTTAGCTGCTGATCTCTATCTAGACCCAACACTCAGTGTCGGAATTGCATTCGCAGATTCAACCGCTGAAGATGCAGATACCATTTTCAGCATTCGTGCGCAAAAATTCTTTACTCCAACATTTGCTGTGGGTGTTGGTTATACAGGGATCGACGGCGCGAACTCGTATGGAATTAACGGCACATTCCGCTACTAATCTTTCTAAAAACCGCTCAAATTTGAGCGGTTTTTTATTGTTTTAAATGCACAACCTGTAATTGTAGACTGACATTTCCATTAAAAACATTACGCTCCAAGGTATAGACCAAATCAACAAAACCCTGCATTGGATTAAACTCAAAACGGTCAACCGCATTAAATGCAATTGCATCAATCGACTGTGTACCAAGTGAAAGTTTTAACTTGAGATGCTGATCTTTCAACCAGCGATAATCAATGACTTTGAATGTTCCTTGAAATTGTGGAAATGGAAATTTTTGTCCCCATGGGCCCATTTGTTCAATCCAATCCACTGTAGATAGATCTAAAGCGTTCTCAGGCAATTCACCATCTGTCCAAATCGTTGCATGAAACAATTCAGCATCCATTTCAGCAATTGTCTGAATAAATAGCTGTTTGAACTCATTAAAATGTGCTTTTTTGAGCGTCAAACCCGCTGCCGCTGCATGCCCACCAAAATGAGTCACAAGATGCGGATATTGCTCTGCGACATGTTCAATCATATCGCGGATATGAATCCCATCAATAGAACGTGCAGATCCCTTAATATGAATACCATCTTCATCGGGGGCAAAAACTAAACTCGGACGATGAAATTGCTCCTTTAAACGTCCAGCGACAATCCCAATTACACCTTGATGCCACTGTTCGTCATACATCACGATAGCGGGCGGAATTTGATCTGTTTCAAGTTGAACGTTTTGCAAAGCAATTAATGCTTGTTGCTTCATTTCAGTTTCAACTTGGCGTCGCTCAACATTTAACTGATTGAGTTGCTGTGCCAGTGGATAAGCTGTTGCCATATCCTCCGCGAGTAAGCATTCGATCCCAATTCTCATACTTTCCATACGACCAGCAGCATTGATTCTCGGTCCTAAGACGAAACCCAAATCTTGTGCTCGCAAAGTTGAAGCCTCTCGACCTGCGACGTCAAGTAGCGCGAGAATACCTGCCCGACATTGGTTTTGCTGAATACGTTTTAGACCTGCATCAATCAAAATACGATTGTTATAATCCAAACTTGCAACATCCGCATAAGTACCTAAAGCAACCAAATCCAAGTATTGAGACACTTTGCTAGTACTTTTATTTTGCTGACTACGGTGAGTTGCCAATTTTGCTAAGACATAGAAAGCAACGCCAACCCCCGCCAGTGACTTACTCGAAAAGTCACAATCCAACTGATTAGGATTAACCACAGCTTCCGCACTTGGTTTTGGCTTAGTGGTCAGGTGATGATCTGTAATGATCACCTGCATCCCCAGTGCTTGAGCGACCTCAACACCTGCATGGCTTGAAATTCCATTATCAACGGTAATCAATAAATCTGGGCGATAAGTCTGGGCTGCTAACTCTGCAATCTTAGGTGTTAAACCATAACCATATTTAAATCGATCAGGAACAAGATACTCAACTCTTGCTCCCATCTCTCGAAGTACGAGAACCATCAAAGCCGTACTGGTTGCACCATCAGCATCATAATCTCCCACAATCACGATTTGTAATTGACGATCAATTGCTTGATCAATGATTTCTACAGCTCGATCCAAATCTTTTAGATTGGGTGCAAGCAGATGTTTAAGCTTCAGTTCTAGTTCTTGCTCTGAGGCAACACCACGTCGTGCCAAAATCTCGGCAATAAACGTTGGCACGCCCTGAAACTGTTCAGGGCGTGTGAGTAATGGTCTTTCTAAAATTTGAATTTTTGTCATTTATGGCATCAATCGTTGAACAACCCAAACCTGATCTGTTCTTTCATAACTCAAACGATCATGTAAACGATTTGGTCGACCTTGCCAAAACTCATAATAATCTGCTTCTAAACGATAACCGCCCCAAAATACAGGTTTAGCAAGCTCCTCTTGATCACCCACTTGCTGCTGCAAGTCCTCAAAACGAGACTGTAATGCTTCACGATCAGCAATCACACCACTTTGAGGTGTACTGATATGTGCTGCAATCTGACTGTCACGTGGGCGTTTATGGTAATAGTCGGTTGATTCCTGTTCAGAAATCTTAGTCACCTTTCCACTAATCCGCACTTGTCGTTCCAAACTCGGCCAATAAAACAATAACTCAGCGTATGGATTTTCCGCGAGATCCAAACCTTTTTGACTATCGTAATTGGTGTAGAAATCGTATCCGTTTTCAGTCGCTCCACGGAGTAAAACCGTACGAACATGTGGTCGACCTAGTCGATTAGCTGTTGCCAACGACATTGCGTACGGTTCATGCAAATTTGCAGCTAAGGCGTGATTAAACCAGTTTAAAAATTGAAGATGAGGATCATGACTGATTTGAGACTCATGCAACTCACCTTGCTCATAGCTTAAACGTAGTTCACTCAAATCTTTAATAACATCGTTCATTCTTGTCACCTTTTAAGCAGCTTGTGCTTGAGCTCGGACCGCTTCTGCTAAGTGATTTGCCAAGGCTTCAACTTCTTCCAATTGATCACCTTCCACCATGACACGAATCACAGGCTCAGTACCTGATTTACGAATCAAAATACGTCCACGACCTTCAAGTTGTTTTTCGGCTTTATCAAATTCAGCGACTAAGGCTGGGATAGAATATGGGTCGAGCATTTGCTGCAAACGAACATTCACCAGCACTTGAGGGAATAAAACAAAATCTTCAACCAATTCATGCAAAGCTTTACTTTGCTCTACCATGACAGTGAGCACTTGCAATGCAGCAATAATAGCATCGCCTGTCGTGCTCTTATCAAGGGTCAAGATATGACCAGATGGTTCACCACCAATCACCCAATTATTTTCTTCAAGTGCCTGTAATACATAACGGTCACCGACTTTAGCTCGTACAAAATTGACATTTGCTTTTGCTAAAGCCAACTCAAGTGCCATATTACTCATCACTGTACCCACAATACCCGCAGGTTTATGACTTGCTTGAGTCGCCAGAATATACAAAATATGGTCACCATCAACCAATTGACCGTGTTTATCAACCATCACGACACGATCTGCATCACCATCAAAAGCAATACCTAGATCTGCTTGTTGCTCTACAACGGCTTTCTGCAATAGTTCAGGATGCGTTGAGCCACAGTTTTCATTGATGTTTAAACCATCTGGCTCATTAAATAATGGAATCACCTTCGCACCCAACTCACGGAATACAGAAGGTCCAACGCTGTAGGCTGCACCATTTGCACAATCGACAACAATTTTTAGATTTCGTAAGTCGAAATGATATGGGAAAGTTGATTTACAGAACTCGATATAACGACCATTGGCATCTTTGACACGAACGCTTTTACCTAAATTAGCCGTATCTTCAATGATCAAATCTTTTTCTAATTCTTGATTGATTTCTTCTTGCAAAGAATCTGGTAGCTTTTTGCCCTCACTTGAAAAGAATTTAATTCCATTATCAAAATAAGGATTATGCGAAGCAGAAATCACAATACCCGCATGGGCATGGAGGGCACGTGTTAAATGCGCAATCGCAGGTGTCGGCAATGGACCTAGTAAGTGAACATACACTCCTGCTGCATTCAAACCTGCTTGCAAAGCAGCTTCCAAAATATAGCCCGATAATCGCGTATCTTTCCCCAAAACAACAATCGGTTTATTTTTGGGACTGTTTCGTTTCAACACCTTGCCCGCAGCAAAACCTAATTTTAATGCAAACTCAGGAGTAATGGGTATTTGTCCAAACTTGCCACGAATTCCATCAGTTCCAAAATAGCTCATCTTTTACTCACTTTCTTATCTTTTATATGACCTTTGGTCATAGCTTTTTTACCCGTTTCACTTTACACCAAAACGAAAAAACCGTCAGCGAACTGACGGTTTTTCTATCGGTAAAATTACGAAAAATCAACCAACACGATAGTTCGGCGCTTCTTTTGTAATCGTAACGTCATGCACATGTGATTCAGACATACCTGCTGAAGTAATTTTCACAAATTTTGCATTTTGGCGAAGATCTTCAATTATAGATGAACCTGTATACCCCATAGAAGAACGTAAACCACCCATCATTTGGTGTACGATGTTACCCATAGGACCTTTATAAGGAACACGACCTTCAATACCTTCTGGTACTAATTTTTCAGCACCCGCTTTAGAATCTTGGAAATAACGGTCAGCAGAGCCAGTTGCTCCAGCCATTGCACCCAATGAACCCATACCGCGATAAGCTTTGTAGTAACGACCTTGGAAGAATTCAACTTCACCAGGTGCTTCTTCAGTACCTGCAAGTAGTGAACCCACCATAATTGTGCTTGCGCCTGCACCAATTGCTTTTGCCATGTCGCCAGAGAAACGAATACCACCATCCGCAATTAACGGAATTTGGTCTTTCAATGCACTTGCAACACTGTCAATTGCAGAGATCTGCGGCATACCAATACCAGCAACAATACGTGTTGTACAGATCGAACCTGGACCAATACCAACTTTAACAGCATCAGCACCCGCATCAAGTAACGCCAATGCAGCATCACCCGTTGCAATATTTCCACCAATCACTTGAACTTGTGGATAGTTTGCTTTAACCCAACGTACACGCTCAATCACACCAGCTGAGTGACCATGTGCAGTATCAACGACGATCGCATCAACACCCGCATCAACTAAGGCTTCAACACGGCTAGGTGTTTCAGCACCTGTACCAACTGCTGCACCAACGCGTAAACGACCAAGGTCATCTTTACAACTGTTTGGATAGCTTTCCGCTTTACGGAAGTCAGTCACCGTAATTAAGCCTTTGAGTTCATTGTTTTCGCCAACAACTAAGACTTTTTCAATACGGTGCTTTTGCAACAAAGCTTGAATATTTTCTTTCGACTCACCTTCACGAACAGTCACTAGACGGTCTTGACCCGTCATGATGTTGCTCACTGGTTGTTCAAGATTGGTTTCAAAACGAGTATCACGACCTGTGACGATACCCACAACTTTGCCATCTTTTACAACAGGTACACCGCTAATATTATTGGCTTGAGTAATTGCAATAAGTTCACGAACTGTCGTTTCAGGAGTTACTGTGATTGGGTCTTTCACCATTCCAGCTTCGAATTTTTTTACACGGCGTACTTCCACAGCTTGTGCGGCAATATCCATGTTTTTATGCAAAATACCGATACCGCCATTTTGCGCCATCGCAATCGCCATACGTGATTCAGTCACGGTATCCATTGCAGCAGAAACAAGAGGGATATTAAGTTGAATTCCGCGAGTTAAACGTGTCTTTAAGGAGACATCTTTTGGGAGAACAGTTGAGTAGGCAGGAAGTAATAAGACATCATCGAAGGTTAACGCTTCTTGAACGATGGTCAGCATAACAATCTCACTGGTAAATTCCGTGAGCTATTATAAACAAATTTCAGGGTGATTTTCATTTTCTATGATGAAAATTATTTGAGAAAAGCTGTTGATCAATATATCAACTGCTGCAAAAACTCAATTTAAGCTATCACAATCAACAGACTTGATCATAATCTTCATTATTTTCTGAGTCTTGTTGTTCAATATCTATCAACGGGATCAGATTGTATTTCAGCCGTGCTTTATTGCATTGTTCATCCGCAATTTTCACTTCTTTACAAGTTGTGCTTCGAGCATGATATATCGAACAACTCACACGCGTTCCAACCTCACCTTCAAGAGCAATGCATTTGGGCTGTGATTGGTTGGTTCCCTTCATACAAGAATAAATAGCCGTGATTGGCTCGACCATTGTTTCAGGGATATATTCAGCTTCAGCCCAATAAAATGAAACTCGATAATTCGCGCAGCATGCACCACAAGTCATACATGCATCTGGCGTTGCGATTTGAGACAACATTTTTTTAAAATTCTCGTTATCAAAACCAATTCCTTTGCAACGAGAATCCTAAAAAAAGTCATTCTGAAAAACAATATTGCCTATAAATTTTTTATGCAATCATGCGTCGATTTTGCTAAATCACCTACATCCCAATTAGGTTGTTGGGCAGCTAAATACGTATTCGTTCATCAGATCAACACCGCATTCAAGTGTTTCAATCCAATTAAGAAATTGATTGATCATTTCTTTACCGACAAATGCCGTACCATGCTGTGGAACAATCATATCAATATCCATTTGACGAACCATATTGACCCATAAACGTATCACTTTGTTGGAACACATATAGCGTTGGTGAAAGCCTTTCATTTTTTTAATATGCGCTTCAAAGTCGACAATCGGCAGACTAGCATCTTCAACAATTGATGCGCCCATATCACCTGAGAAAAGAATCTTTGCAGTTGGGTCATAAAACTGAAAATTCCCGACGGAATGTAAGAAATGCGCAGGAACTGCAATAATCGCCGACTCTCCCAAAGGAATAACTTGACCTGTATCAGGGAGTTCAATCAAACGCTCTTCCCAATTGCCTTTCATTCGATCACTCATAAAAGCAGAATTGAGATGGGGTAAGAAACGTGCCCATAGCTTAGATGCAACGACTTTAGCATCGGTATAGACCAACCAACGTGGCATCGAAGTGATAATGTCAGGATCTTGATGCGAAGCCATCACATAATCTAGATTCTTCAATTTGGTATAGCGATTAAGTTCCATTGTGAGCGGGACATAAGTCAAATCACCACCTGGATCTAAGACAGCTGCACGATCATGATCAATAATTAAAAACTGGTTGGCTTGAATTCCCTCACCTTTTACCAAACTGGTAAAACTAATACATTTATGCTGACCATTATCGAATAATATCTGTGATGTTGTCCTTTCAAAGCTCATAGCAACCCCATAAAAAATCTTTAAATATGAATTATTTTAATTCCATAATAAAATAATGGGATTAAGTTCATGTTTCAATCGAATGTTGGATATTTATCGTAATTTTTAAAAAAATTCTTTTTCGATATATTTATTGGATTTAACACGCCTAAGCTATAAAATATAATAATTCTCATTAGCATCTTTATTGATCTGCCCTTTCTTGGAAATTTCTATGCTCTTTACGCGCCCCACTTTACTTGCAATCTTTATTTTGAGCCATATAACAAGCGCTGCTTATGCAACTGAAGATCAAAGCAATATCCTTCCAACAATTTCCATCAAAGCTCAACAAGATAAAAACAATGATTATGTGGCGACACAAGCAACATCCACTTTGAAATCAAATGCGCCATTATTTAAAACAGCTCAGTCTGTTACCGTGATTACCCAAGAACAATTACAACAAAAACAAGCTCAAACTTTGGCTGAAGCCCTAAATGGTGTTGCAGGGGTCGTCTCAGGGCAACTCGGAAGACGGGGTTGGGATGATTTTATTATTCGTGGGCAAACTTCGTCTGATCAGGTCTATATTGATGGGTTACGTCAAGGTCAAAGTACCTTTGTTGCTACTGAAATTTCAGGTATGGATCAAGTTCAAGTTTTAAAAGGACCTGCATCGGTTAACTTTGGTTTAGTTCAACCTGGTGGCATGGTGAACATGGTCACCAAACGCCCACAAGCCGAGAGCTTTTACCGCAGCGCTATCACCTACGGCTCTCATCAACTCAAGCAAGCAACATTCGATATCAACTACAGTCCGAATGAAAGTGAGAAAGGTGCTTTTCGCTTAAATAGTCGCATCTCTGATCAAAATGATCCGACTGACTTTGTTTATTTTAAAAACTATTATATCTCACCTTCTTATAATTTTGATTTAGGCGATAAAACCGATTTATCAGTAATTGCCAGCTATCAACATCGTGAATATCTACGACAACAAGGTTTACCAGTCTTAGGTACATTATTAAATAATCCAAATGGCGCATTGAATTCCAAACTATTGATTAGTGAACCATCACATGGCGCTTATGAGGCCGATGTCTATCGTGTAGGTTATAATTTCGTGCATCGTTTTGAAAATGATTGGCAATTTAAACAAAACTTTGCAGTGCAAAAAACAGAAATGCTTGGACCCGCAGTATTTGCTGCAACAGGTAAAAACTTTTGGGCAAAAAACGAAGAAGGTAAAATTGATTACACCACGATCCAACGACAAGGGCGTTATCAAGATGTCGATAACCTAAATTTTTCTATCGATAATCAACTGCTAAAAACATTAAATTTCGGTAATACCTCACATGAAATCACTGTGGGAGTTGATGCCATGCAAGAAAAAAGTGATTACATCAATAACCGTTGTACAGTGGGTAATTTGAATCTCTATCAACCTGAATACAATACCAAGGTGACTTGCCCAGATATACCGACCAACCATGATATCAATCGTCTCAGATATACAGGTTTATATCTTCGTGATCGAATCGAATTGAATGATCAGCTAGTTTTGAATCTTGCGGGGCGACATGACTGGACTGAAACAACCACTCAAAATTTAGTTAAAAATACCGAAACAACCCAATCTGAGAATGCATTTACAGGTAATGCATCTTTGCTTTACAGCATCAATGAAATCGCTGCACCTTATGTGAGTTATGCAACCTCATTCTTACCTGTAAGTGGTACGGATTTCCATGACAATTCCTTTAAACCCGAGGAAGGCAAGCAAATTGAAGTAGGTCTAAAACTACAAAGTCCAGATCAACGCATTCAAGGCAGTATCGCTTGGTTTGATTTACGTCGCCAAAATGTTTCCGTGACTGATCCAATCAACACAGGTTTTAAAGTACAACGTGGCGAACAGCTGACACGTGGAATCGAAACAGAGCTTGCAGCGCATTTATTTGATCAACTCAAAATTACGGCTGCCTATACCTACACGCCTGACGCAGAAATAAGTAAAGATACTCAAGCTGAAAATATCGGATTGACGATAGATAATGTTCCAGAGCACAGTTATAGCTTATCTACACGCTATCGTTTTAAACCCAATTCAAATTTAGGTTGGTATGTAGGCGCGGGCGTTCGCGGTGAAAGCAAAAAAAGTGTTAATGGTTTAACAGTCGATCTTCCAGGCTATACCTTGTTTGATACTGAGGCAGGTTATGATACCGAACACTGGGGTGCTCAACTGGCAATCCGCAATATGTTTGATAAAGATTATTATGCTGGTGCGCTCAACGAGAACTTGGTTACTTTAGGCAATCCACGCCAAATTAATTTTACAGTGAAGTTTAATTATTAATTTTCTCTCGACATAAAAAATGCACCTGCTCAACAACAGGTGCATGTTTGAATAAGATTAAGTAAAATAATAATGCTGAACTAAGGTTGAAATACCTACCACCAAGAAAATCGCTGCACCGATTTTATGGATTAAAGAGATTGGTAATTTATCAGCCAACTTATTACCAATAAATACTGCTGGAGCATTTGCAAGCATCATCCCAACAGTAGTACCACACATGACCCAAAATACGCTGTCAAAACGTGCAGCTAAGGCAACAGTTGCAATTTGGGTTTTATCACCAATTTCGGCCAAGAAAAATAGAATAAAGGTCGCGCCAAATACTCCAAATCTCTGCCATTTATTGATGCTTTCTGTTTCATCACCAAGTTCATCAGGGATCAACATCCAGATCGCCATCCCTATAAAACCAAGTGCTAGTATCCAAATCAAAATTTCAGGACTGAGAACTGTAGTAATCCATTGACCAAAAACAGCAGAAATACCGTGGTTAATCGTGGTTGCTAATAAAATTGCGATGAGGATTGGAACAGGTTTTCGGAAACGTGCTGCTAACAATAAAGCGAGTAATTGTGTCTTATCACCCATTTCAGCAAGGGCAACGATTGAAGTAGAGATGAGAAATTCATACATAATTGAATGCTCTGGCTAGCAATATATACCGATGATCTACCCCTCCTGCTAGCCAAAATCAATTAGATTGATGCAGAGTGATAAATCAAAGGTCTTGCCAACAAAAGCACAGCTAAATAGCTGTTCTTGGTTCTTTGCTATGATGACCATGTTCTGTTGAACAATTATGTTGATCATCACCTCTTTACTTTGCGTAAAGAGCGGCTACTCCCCAATGAAGTGTTTTTATTCTATCAAAGAACTTTATTGTTTTGAATCTTTAAGTCCAAAATTTTTGGTAACTCCACATTAACAATCGAACCAGACCTAATAGCAGAGCTAAATAAACACTTATACCAACAAAACTAAATCCACCCCAGCCACTGCTCGTATTTAAATTTTGTGCCTGATATTCCATCGCCATCACAATGGTTGCGACTAATAATTCAATCCCCATCACAATATAAAGCACCCACTCTGATGGAAAATGCAGAAAGCTCACCCATAATCCCATAAGCACAGAAACTAGCAGCAATAATGGCAACATGACTCTATAAATCGCAAACATTTCTCCACCTCAAATTCAGTGCTTGATTCCCTCATTGCTCATTTTCAAATTGATAGCAAATAAAGTAGCTTTTTTCTATATTCAATAAAAAGAAAACCCCGCCTGAGCGAGGTATTCTTAAATCAATTATTCGTTAGAGCAATAAACTACGAATATCTTTTAATAGCTTGGTCAATTTATTGGTAAAGCGTGCCGCATCAGCCCCATTAATAACTCGATGATCATATGACAACGATAATGGCAACATTAAACGTGGATCAAAATCTTTACCATTCCATACAGGTTGCATGGTTGCTGGAGAGATACCCAAAATTGCGACTTGAGGCCAGTTCACTAAAGGCGTAAATGCAGTTCCTCCGATACTTCCTAAGCTCGTAATGGTAAAGTTGGCACCTTGCAAATCTTTCGGTGATAACTTACGATCACGCGCTTTTTGACTGAGTTCAGCCAGTTCCATCGCGATTTGCTTAATGGATTTTTGGTCAGGATTACGCAGTACAGGAACTGTTAAGCCATCAGGTGTAGCGACTGCGATACCCATATGAATTTCGTTACGCAACAACACTGACTTTTGATCATCTGCCAAATGACCCGCGAAATAAGGTTCTTCTTTTAACAAGTGAGCAACCGCTTTCGCGATAAACGCTAAAATAGTTAAGCTAATTCCTTGTTTTTTGAACCCATCTTTCAGTTCGCCACGCCATGCTTCAAGCTCTGTAATATCAGCCAAGTCAAACTGCGTTACTTGTGGTATGAAGTTATTCAATGACAATTGCGGAACAGAGACCTGTTGCAAACGTGTCATTGCTTTTACTTCGCCACCACCGAAGGCAGTGAAATCAGGTAATGATGGCAAGCCTGAAGCGACAGGTGCAGCCTGTGTACTAGGAGCAGCTTGTGGTGCAGTTAAACGCGTTTTTACATAAGCAAAAACATCGTCTTTCATCACACGACCGTGTTCGCCAGAGGCTTTCACTTGACCAAGGACTACTCCGAGTTCACGCGCCAATTTACGTACCGCTGGACCCGCATAGACTTTGGCATTGTCAGCTTCTTGCTCTTTGGTCAGCTTCTCAGTTTGCGCTGGCGCACTCGGTGCTGCTGTCGCTACCGCCTGTGGTTTTGTTGGTGCAGCTTCAGTAGCAGTTGGTTGCTTTGCAACTGGTTGAGTTTTTGGTGCTACTTGAGCAGCAGCCTGACCACTCACCTCTATCGTTGCCAAAGCCATGCCTTGACGAACTTCTTGATTGGCTGAAACATGGATTGCTCTCACAATCCCTGCAACCGAGCTTGGAACTTCAACAGATGCCTTATCTGACTCAACCACGCATAAGCTTTGTTGAGCTTCAACGCGATCACCAACATTGACCAAAATTTCTGAAACCAATGCTTTTTCTACACCTAGATCAGGTACTTCAATTTCAACATTACCTGTTGAGCTATTAGTTGCAGCTGAGGCTTCTGTAGTTGCTACTGTTTGAGCTGGAGCTGCTTGCGGTTCAGATGGTACTACAGCACTCGCGGTCTTGACCTGAATCAATACCACTCCTTCCTTAATGCTGTCGCCCTCTTTGATTTGAATCGCTTCAACTACGCCTGCAACTGAACTCGGAACTTCGACCGTTGCCTTATCTGACTCAACAACGACAATACTTTGTTCAGCTTCAATTTCATCGCCAACTTTTACAAGAACTTCGGCAACCAAAGCTTTTTCAACACCAATATCTGGAACTTTTACATCCACAACTTGCGTCGAAGTTGCAGATTGGTTAACGACAGGTGCAGATGGAGTTTCAATCTGTTCAGATTGAGTTTCTACCTTCGGAGTTTCAACTTGAGCTGTTTCAACAACACGACTTTCAGTTGCTTGAGATTCCGCTTCCAGTTCAACTAAAGCAACACCTTCAGTAACTTCATCACCTTGCTTAACCAAAATACTTTTCACGATCCCTGCAGCAGTACTTGGAACTTCTACTGTCGCTTTATCAGACTCTAGAACTAGAAGGCTATCTTCTACAGCGACTCGATCACCTACTTTTACCAAAATTTCGGCGACTAACGCTTTATCAACGCCAATATCAGGTGCTTGGATTTGCATGATTAGTTCCCCTCACCTGTTTGGTTTTCGTGATATTCAGCCACAGCTTGCACTTGTGGGTGCGCCTGTGGGGCCCATGCAACTGGACGATCTGTATCTAACTCAAATGATGAGATTGCGTCTTTTACTAAACGATTTTCCACTTCACCTTCGTCGGCTAATTTTTTCAAAGTCGCAACCACGATATGTGCCGCATCAACTCCGAAATAGCTACGCAAATTAGCACGAGTATCTGAGCGACCATAACCATCTGTCCCCAAAGTGACATATGGACGATTGTCTGGTAAATATGCTCGGATTTGCTCACTATAAACGCGCATGTGATCCGTAGCTGAAACTACAATACCATCAGTATCACGTAATTGCTGAGATACCCAAGATTCTTTTGCTGTCTCAGTCAAAGGATGTAAACGATTATATTCGTCACATGCCATACCATCACGTGCTAGCTCGTTGAAACTCGTCACACTCCAGACATTTGAATGAATCTGATATTCATCACGAAGTATTTTTGCTGCTTTGATCACTTCACGTAAAATGACACCTGAGCCTAATAGTTGAACCGTTGCTTGCTCATCTTTCTGCAACAAATACATACCACGCTTAATGCCTTCTTCTGCACCTTCAGGCATTTCAGGATGCTCGTAGTTTTCGTTCATCACTGTTAAATAATAGAACACACGCTCTTGATCTTGATACATGCGTTTCAAGCCGTCATGCACAATCACCGCAAGTTCATAACCAAAACAAGGATCATAAGAAACACAGTTTGGAATCGTACCTGCCAAGATATGGGAATGACCATCTTGGTGTTGTAGACCCTCACCATTTAAGGTGGTACGTCCAGCAGTTGCACCTAACAAGAAGCCTTGCGCTTGTGCATCACCTGCCGCCCATGCAATATCCCCAATACGTTGGAAACCAAACATTGAGTAATACATGTACATTGGAATCATTGGTAAGTTATTGGTTGAATAACTAGTCCCTAACGCAGCCCAAGCACTCATCGCACCAGCTTCGTTAATCCCTTCTTGCAACATATGACCATCTTTCGCTTCACGATAATTCATGAGCTGCTCATTGTCTTCAGGGGTATATTTTTGTCCGTGTGCGGCATAAATCCCGAGTTGGCGGAACATACCTTCCAAGCCGAATGTACGAGCCTCATCTGGAACGATTGGCACAACATGATCTTTGATAGCTTTTTCTTTTAACAAAGCTGAGATCAAACGTACCATCAACATCGTCGTTGATTGCTCTTTTCCGCCACTACCTTTTAATACGGCATCAAAAACTGACAGTTCAGGTATTGGCAAAGAAGTACTTTCCTTACGACGTGCAGGTAGGTAACCACCTAACGCTTCACGACGTGCTTTCATGTACTTCATTTCTGGAGAGTTTTCACTTGGACGGTAGAATGGAAGCTCTTCTAACTTATCATCTGTAAATGGCAAGTTAAAACGGTCACGCACATATTTCAAAGAGTCGATCTGCATTTTTTTGATTTGGTGAGTTTTGTTCACCGCTTCAATTTCTTCAGACAAACCATAACCTTTAACCGTTTTTGCAAGAATAACGGTTGGTTGACCTTTGGCTTTCATTGCTTCCGCGTAGGCAGCAAAAACTTTGTATGGGTCATGACCACCACGATTCAGATTATCGATATCTTCATCGCTTAAGTCTTTTACCAGCTCTGCAGTTTCTGGGTACTTGCCAAAGAATTTCTCACGCGTATACGCACCACCTTTCACTTGATAGCGTTGGTACTCACCATCAACTGTTTCTTCCATGACCGCTTTTAAAGCGCCTGAAGTATCTTGAGCAAGTAGTGGATCCCAATGACGACCCCAAACTACTTTAATGACACGCCAGCCTGCACCACGGAATAAAGATTCTAATTCTTGAATAATTTTCCCGTTACCACGTACAGGACCATCGAGGCGCTGTAAATTACAATTCACGACCCAAATCAGGTTATCAAGCTTTTCACGTCCCGCAAGTGAAATTGCACCAGTACTTTCTGGCTCATCCATCTCACCATCGCCAAGATATGCCCAGACTTTACGATTCTCTTCTTTAATCAAACCACGATTCATCAAGTACTTTTGAATATGAGCTTGATAAATTGACATGATTGGACCAAGACCCATCGATACGGTAGGGAATTGCCAATAGTCAGGCATCAAATATGGATGAGGGTAACTTGGGAGACCATTACCACCCACTTCACGACGGAAATTATTAAGTTGCTCTTCATTCAAACGTCCTTCCAAGAAAGAACGCGCATAAATACCAGGTGCACAGTGACCTTGGTAGTAAATCATGTCGCCACCAAAATTATCAGAGGCAGCGCGGAAGAAATGGTTAAAACCAACATCATATAACGTCGCAGAAGATGCGAAACTTGCAAGGTGACCACCTAAGTCATCACCTGTTTTGTTTGCACGTAAAACCATTGCAAGTGCATTCCAACGAATCAAGGCACGAATACGTCGCTCCATGTCTTGATCGCCTGGCATTGCTGGTTGTTCTTCAACTGAGATCGTGTTGAGATAAGGTGTATTTAAGCGTTGGATCGGCACATGTTTTGCAATCGCACGTTGATATAGTTTTTCTAGTAAGAAAGCAGCACGTTCTGTGCCCATGTGTTGTAATACTGAATCAAATGCTTCTTGCCATTCCTGGGTTTCTTGCGCGTCAGAGTCGCCATAAAACGCCATACAATTCACCTTTTCCCTTAAGTTATTTTGACGTTCTATTTTTATCATGTTTTGGCTTCATAAAGGTATCGCCCCAAATGAATACAAAATGCCTTAATATTTTCTCACTAAATAGTCATTGACCTAAATAAAACAAAAGACATAAAAAATCGCCAATAATGGCGATTTTCTCAGAATTAATATACAAATGTTATACAAATGACTTAAGGCAGCATCGCTAAGTATGTTGATGGATTTTTACGCTGACCATCTTTAACAACTTCAAAATGTAAATGTGGACCAGTACAACGACCAGTACAACCTACATTTGCAATGTGTTCACCTGCACTCACTCGATCACCAGCATTTACGATTAAACGCGAAGCATGAGCGTAGCGTGTGATATATCCATTGCCATGATCAATTTCAACATATTGACCATAACCTGAACCCCAACCAGATTTTGTTACAACGCCAGGACCGGTTGCATAAATCGGAGTTCCAGATGGTGCTGAAAGATCAATACCTGAATGGTGACGAGTAGAACCGAGTAAAGTACGAGTTCCCCAAGATGAACTTACACGCCCTTCTTCCAACGGATGGCTCACTAACCAAGAATAGCCCGTATTTGATGAAAATGATGATGTAGATTTTTCTTTCGGAGTAGAAATTGCCGAACGGCCATATTTCTTTTCAATCATCGCGTTGTTTAATTCAATCGTCTTTTCACGCAACTGAACAGATACATTTGAAACTGCTGGTAGATCTATATCATCTGGATGATTATAAGAACCTTGAGCAAGTGTTTTTGATAATTCTTCTAAACGGTCATCACCCGTAGTTTGAGTGATATTTTGATAATCTGCAAATGCAACCGATGCTGCAGAAGCAGCTAATGAAAATGCGAGTAAAATACGACGCGTATGATGCATAAAAAACCTCTTGAAACCGTCCTTACTAAAGTTCCTTTATCATCTCTTCCTTGAAATCAGCTGAAGTGAACGCTTAAGATGAACATCTAACCTCGTGGGAAGTTAAAATGTCTGAACCTACAAACGTCTTTCAACAGAAAGGACAACACATAAAAACAGGAAACTTAACGTTTCTGACTACGCAAGTCACACAATGGAAACAACTTACGAAAATTATTCAACCATTATTGCCCCAACCAGAACAATGGCAGGTTGTTTGTTATCAACATGGCGTTTTGACCATAACAGGTGAAAATCAAGCAATGATTAGTCAGCTCAGTTATTTACAAAGTCACTATGTTGCGCAGTTAGCTCAGCTTGAAGGTCTCAGAGATTTAAGAAAAATCCAAGTCCGTTTAAGAAATAAGACCGTGGTTTCTCAACAAGTCTCTCCCCCGCCTCAAGCACTTTCTTCAGAGACAAAGGAGCTATTACGCAGTGCCGCTGAATATGTGAGCGACGCTAAGCTTAGCCAAGCTTTACTACGTTTGGCAAGCAATAAAAAGTAAAGGACCGATATTGACGATCGAAACACTCAATCAAATAATGAGAATCACATCACAATTTTAATTGTTATAATATAACATACACAATATAAGACAATGACTTATGTCACACTTACATACGGAATAGGACATTCATTCTCGTTAATAAATGTTACAATTTCATAGCTGCTTGGATCGTTTTGAACATTGCGAAGAAGCTGATTATTCAGAGCGTGTCCTGACTTATAGCCATCAAATTTCGCAATAATTTGATGCCCTAATAGATATAAATCACCTACTGCGTCTAAAATCTTATGGCGAACAAACTCATCGGCGAAGCGCAGCCCTTCTTCATTGACTACGCCTGTATCATCAACACCAATCGCATTTTCCAAACTTGCACCTAATGCAAGATTGTTGGCTTTTAAATAATCCAAATCTTTCATGAAACCAAAAGTTCGGGCTTCGCTAACTTCATAGACAAAGGTTTCTGTAGAGAAGTCGATACTGACAGATTGATATTCTTTTGCGAAGGCGGGATGATCAAAATCGATCGTAAAATTAAGTTGAAAACCTGAATGAGGGGTAAAAATAGCACGCTTATCCTCAAGCAGCGCTTCTACAGGTTTTAAAATTCGGATAAATTTCTTCGGTGCATTTTGCTCTGCAAGCTCACCTTGCATAAGAAGATAGATAAATGGACCAGCACTACCATCCATGATTGGCACTTCAGATGCAGACACTTCAACGATAAGGTTATCAATCCCCAATCCTGCAATTGCACTCATCACATGCTCAATCGTTCCGACTTTAATGTCTTCTCGAACGAGATTGGAGCACATAAAGGCTTCTTGGATAAGTAAAGCATTTGCTGGAATATCAACTGGCGGATTTAAATCAATACGGCGAAAGACAATACCTCCATCAATATGGTGTGGAACAAAATTAATCAGCACCTTTTGACCACTGTGCAGACCAATACCGCTCGCTTTCACCACACGTTTCAAAGTACGTTGTTTCACCATGCCACGCCAACTTCATTTGCAAAAACCGATATAACTTAGCATATTTTGCCATTTTAAAAAAATAAAAAAGGGGACAATTACTGTCCCCCTTTAGCTAAACATATGATTTTGTTATTTACGCTGTTGATTTTTCAGATAGTCCTGAATGCTCATCGGCGAAGAACGCGGGGTTGAACTTGGTGCGTTCGCTACTGGTGATTCAGCATTTGTACGCTTACTAATTGCAGGTACATCATCTTCATCAACTGATTGTTGGGCTGTATGTGCTGTGGCATGATGCGTTGTCGTAACGCGCTTCTTCGCCTCAACTTCGCTCGCATTACGAGTCAGACCAGTTGCAATTACAGTCACACGAAGTTCATCACGTGCATCAGGATCAAATACCGTACCGTAGAAGATCTCACCTTCGTCCAAATCAACAATTTGATTGACCACATCGGTAATAATTTCTGTTTCACGTAACGTAATATCATCACCACCAGTAATATTGATCAATACACCTTTAGCATTGATAATATTCACGTTATCAAGTAATGGGCTACGGATTGCTTGTTCAGCTGCTTGGCGAGCACGGTCTTCACCACGTCCCAAACCAGCACCCATCATTGCATAACCACGTGTGCTCATCGCAGTTTTTAAGTCAGCAAAGTCTAGGTTAATGTGACCACGATTTACCACTAAGTCAAAAATACTGCGAACAGCATTTAACAATACATCGTCTGCCTTTTTATAGGCATCTTTCATTGAGATGTCACCATACACGCTGAGTAAGCGTTGATTTGGGATAATAATCAACGAATCTACATGTGCTTCAAGTGCATCAATACCTTTTTCAGCTGATTTTTGACGACGACGACCTTCAAAATTAAAAGGGGTTGTCACAACACCAACGGTCAAAATACCCATTTCTTTAGCTACTTCGGCAACCACAGGTGCTGCACCTGTACCTGTACCACCGCCCATACCTGCAGTGACAAAAACCATGTCCGTGCCTTCGAGATGTTGACGAATCACTTCACGGCTTTCTTCAGCAGCAATCTGACCAACCTCTGGATTTGCACCTGCACCTAAACCACGAGTACTTTGCTCACCCAGCTGGATCTTGAATGGAGCATTCATGCTATCTAGGGCTTGTTTATCCGTGTTTGCACAAACAAACTTTACGCCTTTGATGTCTGACTGCACCATGTGTTGAACAGCGTTACCGCCACCACCACCCACGCCAAATACTGTGAAACGGGCTTGACCGTTGCCATCGTCTAGTTCATCTTCTATAAATTCAAATGAGGCCATGACCTTTAAATTTCCTAATATATAAATGGCAGTTACTTCAGCCCGTTACTGCCTTGATTTTTAAAACTACTGATGCCTAGGATGCTGTTCAATATTACTCAGCTTGTCAAGTCCAGTGACTTACTATTACAACTTCCTAACAATTTTTCCCCAAAATACCTACAACTTAGAAAATCGCCTTAAGCTTGCTATTGAGTGCATTCCAACCGTTTGCGACACGATCCATAAAACTTCGATCATTCGCTTCTTCAGGTTCTTCAACAGCATCTTGTAAGTCACTTTGGCTAAACATCAACAACCCTGCCGCTGTCGCATACATTGAACGGCGCAATGCAGGTAAGTGCTGATCTTCGGCATAAACTTGCAAAGGCGGATTACCCAAGTGTGCAGATACACCAAGCATACGACGTGCCAAATTCACCATTCCTTCAATTTGACAAGCATCACCTGTGAGTACAACACCATGATATAAACCATGAATTGCACCACTATGCTCTAACTCTTCACGGATAGATGTAAAGATTTCTTCATAACGTGCAATTACAATTTCTGCAAGCTCAATACGACTGATGGTTTGCGTACCATCAATACCTTGAACTTGAATCATATGGTCTGGTTTGACCACACTGATATCGACACAACCATGTAAAATTTTGATGCGTTCGGCTTCTTCAGTTGTAGTCTGTAAAACTGCTGCAATATCACGTGTCACATTTTCACCGCCACGCGGTAAAGTACGTGCTAATGCCAAACGTCCATCCAAATAAACCGCAATATTGGTAATACCTGCACCAATATCAACTAAACAAACACCATATTCTTTTTCATCTTTCAACAAGCTCGATTCAGCTGTTGCAAGGCAAGATACCACCATTTTCTCAACACCGATGTTCGCACCTTTCATCGCGCGATCAAGGTTTTGCATTGTGCTGATCGGCATCATCATCAGCTGATAGTGTCCTGTCATGCTATGTGCTGACATATTCACAGGATTTTGTACCCATTCAGCAGAGTCACCTAACTCAAAGCCTAAAGGCACAGCACTTGCTAAATAATAATCAGGGGTCACATGGCTCGCTTTAGCCAACTCTAACGCTCTAACCACTTCATTTGTCGTAATAATATGATCATGATTTGCGACAGGAGTGCGACCTGAAGCATAAAAACTTTGTAATTCAGTACTTGGTATCGACACCCATGCGCTATGAATACGACATTCCGCCATATCTTCTGCTTCGGATACTGCATTTTTAATGGCAGCAATCACTTTGTCTAAGCTGACAATCTTGCCTTTAACCATACCTCGGTTGCGAGCAGTTGCCATGCCGATCACTTGGATTTTATCTGGTGCATGGATCTTACCAATCAAAACTGAGACTTTATGAGTCCCAATATCAATCGCAACAACTGAGGGAACAGCTTCACTCATTACTTCAATACCATATCTTTTGTTGTTTATACGGGCAAAACTGCCTGTTATTTTCAAGCCACGTATTATGGCTTTGCCTGAATTGCACCCGCAAGGTTTGTGTCATCAATCGTTACAACTAATTGACCATTGACAATCTTTGGCGGCATTGCATTTTTCCACTGAATGGCCAAGCCATTTCGGTAACGTAAATCAATCGCCGAGATTTTTGACCATACAGGTTTTAAATCCGTTTGTGCCAATTGGCTCAAGCGTTGTAACTTATTCATGGTTTGATCTTGGTCAACAATAATACGTAAACCTGAATCAAACTGCATGAACCATGTCATACGATCTGTTAAATAAAGCTCTTTTAACCGCAAATTTGCAGGATAAAACAACTGATTAATTTCATTATAGCGACGCATCATCATTTTGGATTGGCTGACTGGACCATGCAAAAGCGGCAAGTTTGGATGTACCTTTGGTACAGCTTCGCTAAATACATCGCCATTATCACTGAGCAAGCGCCCTGTTCCCCAACGTGCAATCGCATGTCGCGGCATCACCCGCACACGAATTGCATTTGGCCAAGCTCGTGAAACTACCACCCGATCAACCCATGAGACTTGTAACGCCTGATCACGAATTAATTCTAAATCTGAAGTGAAATAATTATCTTTAATTATAGGATTGAGATGTTGAACCAACTGTTGGTTCTCAACTTCTGATTGAGTACCCACCACCTGCAATTGTGCCACAGTTGCATCTGTCATGACTTTATATAAGCCATAAAGACCAACTGCAAGCACGGCAAATGCAACAACAAGAAGCAGCCAACCACCCGCGTTCACCATTTTTTGTTTAGGCGAAGGCGGTTTCTCATGAATAGAGCTGATGGCAGGTCGTGTTTTACGACGCATTGATGCAGGAAGTTGAGCCATGAATAATTAAGCCGACTTTGTTAAAGTTTGCTCTAAAATTGCTAGGCAAAGCTCATCAAAACTATAACCGACCGCTTGTGCAGCTTTAGGTACAAGCGAGTGGCTGGTCATACCAGGTACAGTATTTACCTCTAACAACCAGAAATTACCTTGCTCATCTTGCATCGCATCAATACGTCCCCAACCTTCTGCACCTACTGCTTGAAATGCACGTAAGCATAGCGCTTGCAAAGACTTTTCTTCAGTTTCACTCAAACCACACGGAATACCATATTGCACATCATTGCGTTGGTACTTCGCTTCATAGTCATAAAATGCGACATCAGCTGGGGGTTGCAAACGAATAACTGGCAACGGTTGACCATTCAGGAAAGAAATCGTGAATTCACGACCCGTAATCCATTTTTCAGCCATGACCACTGCATCATGTTGGGTCGCTTTCTCGATTGCAGCAGCAAAATCTTCAGCTTTTTCAACCTTACTCATCCCGACACTCGAACCTTCATGTACAGGCTTGATGATCACGGGCAAGCCTAGATCAGCTATAACTGAGTTCAAATCAGAATCTTTTGTAATAATGCGGTATGGAGCTGTTGGCAAATCACTACCCTGCCAAATTTGTTTGGTTTTGACTTTATCCATACCAATCGCAGAGCCTTGAACGCCCGTTCCTGTATATGGAATATTTAACCACTCAAGCACACCTTGAATTTGTCCGTCTTCACCACCACGACCGTGCAATACAATAAATGCACGATCATAGGCAACAAGCTCAGTTACGCTTTTTTCTTGTGGATCAAATGCCTCTGCTTGTACACCTGAACGCAATAAAGCCTCTAATACAGCTTGACCACTGTCTAATGACACAGCACGCTCAGCCGACTTCCCACCAAATAACACAGCAACTTTGCCGAATTTTGCAGCATTTGACACGTTTATATCCTTAAAACTTTTCTAAATTCTCTAAATCTTCCGCCCCCTCTTTATGAAAGAGGGAAACTCCGTCCTTTTTTAAAAGAAGGTTGGGAGGAATTTTCTAAAACTACTTGGCATACAAGCGATGCTGAGCCAATTCTACCGAAATTGCACCGACGTTACCCGCACCTTGTGTTAATAACAGGTCATTCGGTTGTAACACTTTTTGCAAAACGTTTGGTAAATTTCCTTCAACAGGATCAACTAAAATCGGCTCAACCTGACCACGCAAACGAATACTACGCGCAAGAGCACGGCTGTCTGCACCCACAATCGGCTTTTCACCCGCTGGATAAACTTCTAACAATAAAAGTTGATCAACTTGCGAAAGAACATCCACGAAGTCATCAAAGCAATCACGAGTACGACTAAAACGATGTGGTTGGAACATCATGACTAAACGGCGATCTGGATGACTGGCACGCGCTGCCTTAATCGTTGCTTCAACTTCTTTTGGATGGTGGCCATAATCATCAACGAGTTTAACAGTGCCTTCACCAACCTCAAATTCACCTTGAACTTGGAAACGACGACCAACACCGCTAAAGCCTTCTAAAGCACGACAAATCGCACCATCAGAAACACCTTCATCTGTCGCAACACCAATCGCCGCAAGCGCATTTAGGACATTGTGTAAACCTGGTTGGTTAATCGTGACACGTAATGGCTCACGATCTTTACGCAATACAGTGAAATGTGAGCGCATACCATCTTGTTCAACGTCAACGGCACGTACATCATTATCTTCATTAAAACCATAGGTCAGTACTGGACGCCCAACACGCGGTAAAATTTCGCGAATATTGGCATCATCACCACATACCACAGCCAAGCCATAGAACGGCAAGTTATGTAGGAATTGAATAAAGGTATCTTTTAATTTATCGAAACTACCTTCATAAGTGTCCATATGATCGGCATCGATGTTGGTCACAATCGCGGCCATTGGCTGCAAATATAAGAATGAAGCATCTGACTCATCCGCTTCTGCCACGATAAAACGGCTTTCACCCAATGCCGCATTTACCCCTGTACTATTCAGCAATCCACCAATCACGTATGTCGGGTCAAGATTTTCTTCCGCCAACATCGTTGTTAATAAGCTAGTCGTTGTGGTTTTACCATGTGTACCTGCGACTGCAATACCATGACGATAACGCATCAACTCACCAAGCATTTCAGCACGACGTACAATCGGTGTACGTTGTTCAATCGCGGCTTTAATCTCTGGATTTTCAGGATCAATCGCTGTTGAAACAACAAGAACGTTGGCATTTTTAATATTGTCAGCGCTATGTCCAATAAAGACTTTAACGCCATTCGCTTCGAGTTGCGCTGTAGTTTTTGAGGCTTTAATGTCTGAACCCGAAATTTTATAACCTTGGTTGGCTAATACCTCTGCGATACCGCACATCCCCGCACCACCAATACCAACAAAGTGGATGTTTTTAATACGGCGCATTTCAGGCACTTTGATTAGCTTTTTGGCTTGGTTTGGATTTGTAGGTGACATAGATGGACTCGAATTACAATTTTTTAATCAGATCAACCACATGCTGTGTAGCATTTGGTTGTGCTTGTTGACGTGCTTTAACTGCCATTTCAGAAAGTAACTGACGATTGATCAAGCTACTTAGCAGTTTATCCAACACATCAGGTGTCATTTCTGCTTGCTGACAAATCTTAGCCGCACCAACATTTGCTAAAAACTTCGCATTTGCAGTTTGGTGATCATCTACAGCGATCGGTAGTGGAACAAAAACAGCAGCAACCCCTGCTGTCGCAACCTCTGTGACGGTTAATGCACCCGCACGACAGATAATCAAATCTGCTTCACTATACGCCTTTGCCATATCATGAATGAATGGCTGAACATCAACTTTTAGTGTCGCTGGCGCATCTTGATAACGCTCAAGCGTGACATCCTGTTGGTTCTGACCACATTGATGGAATACATTGAGAGGCGTATTTATTTTTTTCAATGCTGCGGGTAGGCGTTCATTCAACGCTTGTGCCCCCAATGACCCTCCCACAATCAAGATGCTAATCGGTTGATGCTCCTGCTCTCGGGTCTGATAACGCCAAGAAGGATTCAAAATCGAACTAATTTCCGCACGTACAGGATTACCTGTGGTGACGACTTTATCACTGTTTGGGAAAGTATTTGGAAATGCCTGACACACGGTTTTGGCAATACGAGCCAATTGGGTGTTGGTAAATCCTGCAATCGCATTTTGCTCATGAATTAATACAGGAATACCTAGTAAACGTGCAGCTAAACCACCCGGCCCTGCGACATAACCACCAAAGCCTGCAACTGCATCAACTTTCAACTGTTTCATGTAGCGCATAGCACTTAAGGTCGCTTTTAAGATTTTAAAAGGTGCGCTGAGTTTACGGACTAAACCATTACCGCGCACACCTTGAATATCAATTTGATAGATTGGAATATTTTGATCTTTGAGTAAGCGATTTTCCATACCCGATGGTGTCGCTAACCATGAGACTTGGCAACCTTCTTGTTGAAGTTGTTTCGCAACTGCAAGTGCTGGAAAGACATGTCCACCTGTACCAGCGGCCATCATCATGACATGTTTGGGTTTGTTCTGTGGCGAATTGGTCACGGTCTAATTCTTCAACTCAAAAAAGAAGGTTATCGTCTATTGTTTTCGGGAGTTATTTTAATCCTAAAGCTTCATTCACGAAAAGCGAATTTCACCTGTTTACAACAGAAAGCGTAGCTTTTTTCAATTGTTTGCTAAAAACATGGTTCTGTCGACATCTAAATGCCCATTCGTATGTTAATTTTCGCAAAAAACAAATGGGCATTTGGGTCAAAATCTAACAGCTCAATTAATTTGAACGGCCTGCTTCTAAGACATTGAATAGATCGTCTGCAATCGACGTCCCAAATTGTGCATCAATCTCACGGATACAGGTTGGGCTCGTGACATTAATCTCTGTCACATAATTACCAATCACATCAAGACCGACAAAAACTAAGCCTTTTTCACGCAGGAAAGGACCCACTTTTGCTGCGATCATTTTATCATTTTCAGTGAGTGGACGCGCCTGACCTAGACCACCCGCAGCCAAGTTACCACGCACTTCGCCATTTTGCGGAATACGCGCCAAACAATACGGTACAGGTTCACCGTTCACCATCAAAATACGCTTATCTCCTTCGACGATTTCAGGAATATAACGTTGCGCCATGATTGGACGTGTGCCCATTTCGGTGAGCATTTCTAGAGTTGAACCGATATTTACGCCATCTTGATATAAACGGAAAATCCCCATTCCACCCATTCCATCGAGTGGTTTTACGATCACATCGCCATGTTCTTTAATAAATTCACGAATCAGGCTTTGTTGTGAAGTCACTAAAGTGGGCACTTGAAGTTCTGGGAATTGAGTTGCAAATAATTTTTCATTGCAGTCGCGTAAGGATTGGGGTTTGTTAATAATCCACGCGCCTTCACGTTCTGCTTGTTCCAAAATATAAGTGGTATAGACAAAATTCATGTCAAATGGCGGGTCTTTGCGCATCAACACCACATCGTAGTCAGCCAATGACTCTTTGCGCTTGTCACCCAACTCATAATAATCATCATAATCTTCAAAGACTTTAAGCGGTGCAATCAGACCAAATGCTTTACCTTGATCAATATATAAATCGTGTTGTAATGCATAACCCAATTCATGCCCGCGACGACTTGCCGCCCATAACATTGCCATCGTGGAATCTTTCTTAAGATTTACCGTTTCGATTGGGTCCATCACTACAAGTACACGCATAATTTGACGCTCGTATTTTTTAATCTTGGCAAAAAGTATAGCGAAGTTTAGTGATGATGTTTAAACAAGTTATGTAATTCTTAAATCTAAAAAATTCTAATTTATTCAGATCACTAGATTCGATTTATTTAAATAGACGATTTTCTGAGTGATAAAAATTATAAAATTACTGGCAAATGATTTCATCGCCAGTAATTCGTGCAACATTCGCTTTCAGCATCGAATTAAGCCAAAAGTTTCTGAATATCTTTGCCAATTTTTTCAGGTTTGGTCGTTGGAGAATAACGTTTAATCACTTCGCCATTTCGATTAATCAAAAACTTGGTGAAATTCCATTTGATGCTTTCACTACCTAAAATACCTTTGGCTTCTGAGGTGAGGTATTTATAAATCGGATGTGCATTAGAACCATTCACATCGACTTTGGCAAACATAGGAAATGACACACCATAGTTGCGTTGACAGAAGCTGCCAATTTCTTCATTGCTTGATGGGTCTTGGTTAGCAAACTGATTACATGGAAAGCCTAAAATCACCAAACCTTGTTGTTGATAGTCTTGATATAGCTTCTCAAGTCCTTCAAATTGTGGGGTTAAGCCACATTGACTTGCAGTGTTCACCACCAATAAAACTTTGCCTTGATAGTCTGCAAGGTTCTTTTGCTCACCTTCTAAAAGTTCAGCCTGAAAATCATAAATTGTAGTCATACAACATCTCGCTCTGATTCAATCCATCTTATTTGCTTAATAGCTTTGTCTATTTGTTCAGCTATGCGAATTAATATTGCATACAATTATCTTGCATGCAAGTTAATTATGCGCAATATACTTTTCTTATCAACCAATCTATACTGTGAGCTAGCAAAGGTGACCTTGAGGAGTAAAGCATGACGGAATTTTCTTACTTGGATAATCAAGTGTGTTTTGCAATGTATTCCGCGACCAATGCAATGATTCGTCAATATCGTCCCTTACTTCAGGAATACGACCTAACCTATCCGCAATTTATCGTGCTGTTGGCTTTGTATGAAAAGGACAATGTGACGTTGTCTGAAATTGGACAAAAGACCTTTTTTGATTCAGGTACGCTGACGCCAATTATTAAAAAACTTGAAGAAAAGCAATTTTTAAAGCGCATTGCGGTGAAAGAAGATGAGCGTATGAAAAAGGTGATCTTGCTAGAAAAAGCACTGTCTGCAAAAGATGAAATTACCTTAATTCCTTTTAAACTCGCCTGCTCATTGGGTATGGACCCAAATGATTTGGTGGCAATTCATAATCTATGCCATCGTTTTTTAAAGGGTTTAGAGGATTCTAAACTCGAAAGTTTGAGTGAATAAATGCAGCAAGCTATTGTTGGTTTTCATATCGATGAAGAAAATCATTGGGTTGCTGATCTAGCTTGTGGTCATACGCAGCATGTGCGCCATGATCCACCGTGGCAAAATCGCCCTTGGGTGTTGACGGAGCTAGGGCGTAAGGAAAAGTTAGGGGTGATGTTGGAATGTAAAAAGTGTGATGAACTGAGATTTGTGTAACGCCGACTACGTTAAATGTCGAGATATGAACCACATTAAGCGTTACAACAAATATTTTTCTTAATCAGAATTAATCACAGCCAAACTCTATCATTACTTTAAGACCAACTTTGTATAACCCTATGGTTTTTTATATATTTAAAAACAGCACTCAATAAATTAAAATACAATTCTATGATTATGGACCTAAATAACCCATTCACAGATCATCAATATTATTTTAATAAATTCAATTGTTTACATACATTAATAAGAATAATAAATATAATATATATAAGTTAATCTTATTTTTTAGTGTATACTCGGCTTAACTAGAAAAAAGTTTTGTCTCGGTAAATCTTCTTGCAGTATCGTAGTTTTAGTAATAATCCTTCGTTTTTTAGATTTTAAGTTTCATTATTTATTATTTTCAAAGTTACAATATTTTAAATAAACCATTAAAAATCAATAGGATATATTATGTCAAACTCAAATACTGTTAAAGGTACTGTAAAGTGGTTCAATGAAACTAAAGGCTTTGGTTTTATTCAACAAGAATCAGGTCCAGATGTTTTTGCTCATTTCAGCGAGATATCGAATTCAGGATTTAAAACCTTATTTGAAGGTCAAATGGTTGAATTCAGTATAGCTCAAGGTCAAAAAGGACCAAATGCTGTAAATATTACAGCCCTCTAATAAATAAAAGATTATAAAAAGTACCGACACGTACTTTTTATAATTTAAAACTTGTTTTTTTAGATCAAAATTAAAAAAGGATATCAATTGTTAGAAACACATGATTTGATTGCAAAATCTCCAAATGGTACTGAAATTATAGTTTCATTAATTCCTATAAATAAAATGCAAAGTACGCGTCAAGGTTTTAAAAAAATTGAAGTTGGCAAAAAAGTCCTTTTACAATCAGGTATTGAAGTTGATTTAAACTTAGATGGTCGTACCTTTTATACTTCTTTAAATCAATTATTTAAATTTAATCAAAAGGTTATTTAAATAAAATTAAAACATTTTTTTTAATTATTTCTAAGAATTTTATAAAGGTGAATAGATGTTAAAGCAAAGTATCAGCGTAAAAGATCAATTCGGTGTTAAGCACTTTATTCAAGCAACCGTAAATAATAACTTCGAAAACACCCAGTTATTTTCTGATATAAAACACATTACAGTTGAAGGTGAAAACATAAGACCCAGTCTTGAAATGTTTTTTCAAAGTAATCTAAGCGGAAAAATTTTCGAGATAGTATAAATATTTAGAATTATTGAAAATTATCTTATTTAAATGAAATACTAAGTAAGTAGAAACCCGATATAAAGTCGGTTTTCAAAACTAAAAAAGGAAGCTTTTGCTTCCTTTTCTATTTCACTTAAAACTTAGATGCCATATTTTTCACGATAAGCCTGCATATTTGCCAATGCTTCTTTCTCGCCTTTTGCATCCAAATAATCCATCAAATCTTTCATTGTGATTAAAGCATGCACTGGGATTTCGAGTTCTTTTTGTACTTCCTGAATCGCAGAAAGTTCACCTTGACCACGCTCTTGACGATCTAACGCCACTAATACCCCTGCAATCGTTGCACCAGCATTTTTTAAGATAGTCACAACTTCACGAATCGCAGTCCCCGCAGTGATCACATCATCAATGATCCAAACTTTTTGACCTGCAACCGATGCACCAACCAACACCCCTCCTTCACCATGATCTTTGGCTTCTTTACGGTTAAAACCCCAAGGAACGCTCTTACCATGTACTTGAGACAACGCAACCGCAGTTGCTGCTACAAAAGGAATGCCTTTGTACGCAGGACCAAAAATCACACCAACATTGTCACACTGAACCAATTTATCTGCATAGCCTTGTGCTAAAAGAGAGAGTGCTTCACCATCATTTAACAAACCTGCGTTAAAGAAATAAGGACTGACACGACCTGATTTTAAGGTAAACTCACCAAATTTAAGCACACCACGTGATAATGCGAGTTCAATAAAAGCTTGCGGATTAAATGACACAGGCGTTGTCATAAGGTGCTCCAAATTCATCAATTGAGGTTAAACATACGCATGATACCAAAGGATAGCTATCCAAGTGATGTAAAAATTCTTCGAGTCGTCTCAATTAACGTAAATGGGCTACGTTCATCAGTGACCAAAGGTCTACTCGAATGGTTAGAACAGTCCGATGCGGATGTCGTATGTATGCAAGAAAGCCGCATCACCCATGAACAATGGACTGATAAATTCAAACCTGAGGGTTGGTATACGCACTTATTTCCAGCTGAACGTGCAGGCTATGCAGGTACGGCAATTTATAGCCGTTTGCCGTTTATTACGGTGAAAAATGGACTTGGCTTTGAACTTGCTGACTCGCAAGGGCGTTTTATCACGGCGGAGTTTGATTTAGGACTGTCACATCCTGTTCATATTGCTTCTCTATACTTACCATCAGGTTCAAGTGGTGAAGATGCACAAGCACGTAAAGATTTATTTTTACTAGAATACGCCAAGATTTTAAAACAATGGCGAGATGAAAATAAATCGATCATCGTGTGTGGTGACTATAATATCGTGCATAAACGTATTGATATTAAAAACTGGTCAGGCAATCAAAAATCATCAGGCTGCTTACCACATGAACGTGCATGGCTTGATCACATTTATGATGATTTGGGCTATGTGGATACTTTCCGTGAAGTCCGCCAAGAAGCAGAATTATATTCATGGTGGTCAAATCGCGGTCAAGCCCGTGCGAAAAATGTCGGTTGGCGCATCGACTATCAAGCTTGCTCTCCAGACTGGAAAGCACGTACAGCTAATGCATGGGTCTATAAAGAACAGTGGTTTAGCGACCATGCCCCTGTGATTATCGACTATAAAATAAACGAATAAGTGAACAAGTGTTCACTTTGATCGCTTCTTTAGCTTACATATCGTGTCGTTTTTTGTGTATTTTTATTTATCCCCTGTAACGGCATTATAGCACCACGGCACAGGGAAGCGGTCAGGATGACCAGAAGGGATAGGACGCCGTAGGAAGATAAAATAAACTTAGTTTAAGTTTATTTGCAAGGATGAGACATTGGACGTTGAAATGAGACCCGCATGATCAGGATGATTAGATGCGGGTTTTCTCTTTTTTAGATATTCGATTTTTTTCTTGACGCTGTCTTTAGCTTTTATGCTCAATATATAAGAACAATTTAATCAATCGCCCATCTTTTAAAAATCTCTCAATCAACTTTATAAACAATATCGATTGGCAACTGAGTCAGTTTTTACGTTAGGCTTTCGAATAAATCTTTTCATCAATCTATATGGTTTTTCAGTATGTTCAAAATTTACGGTATTAAAAATTGCAATTCAATGAAAAAAGCTTTCGATGCTTTAACTGCCAAAGGAATTGCTTACGAATTTCATGATTATAAAAAACAAGGCATTGATGCTGAAACTTTAACAGTCTGGCTGAAAGAGATTGGCGCAGACAAAGTATTAAATAAAAAAGGCACCACATGGCGCAAACTCAGCGAAGCGGAACAAAATCATGCGACTCGTAACGAATCAAATCTGATTGAAACATTGATCGCACAACCGAGCTTGATTAAACGCCCAGTTTTACAAACTCCTCAAGGTTATGTGATCGGTTTTGATGAAGCGGCTTATGCAAATTTATCGGCTTGAAATAAGCAAACAATAAAAAACCGAGTGGATTTACACTCGGTTTTTTTATATCGAATTCGGTTTAGTTGGTACGAATCCAAGTTTGGTTACGACCTAATGCTGCAACGCCGATGTAGCCACGTAATTTAAGCTTTTTACCACCATCGATGATTTCAGCTTTCAATTTATAAGTTTTACCATTTTTAGGATCAATGATAGAACCGCCATCATAATTTGTACCGCCTGCATTTTTAAGACCATGAACAATTGTCACGCCTTTCAGCGGTTTATTTTTAAAAGTACCTTCACATTTAGTGCAGGCATTTTCCTGACCAGCCACTAAAAATTTTTGAATTGATGCATTGAGCGTACCGTCTTTTTGCTCTGTAAACTTCACAATCGCTTTCGGTTGTTTAGTATCATCATCAATCGTTTGCCAAACACTCCCGTTAAGCACATCTGCCGCATTGGCAAAAGTTGTTAAACCGAGCAATCCAAATGCTAAAGCAATTTTCTTCATTTTTGTAATATCCTTAAGGGGGTCTTTTCAAGACCAAGAGTATTGAGAATTTCTATCAATATTGCAATTCTTGATTATGACTATTGGGTATAGCCTGAGCAACAACAAAACATTGCTGTAATTACAGTGCAAGGCACATGAGTCAAAACTCTCTTAGTTATATACTGAACTAACAATATGGAAAAATTATGAAATTTGGTACTGTTTGGAAATATTATTTTACTGAATCGTTACTAAAAGCGACTATTCGCACACCGAGTCAGTTTAATTTAGCACCGAATGCGTTACGACCTGTTTTAGATCAACTTTGTCGCTTGTTTCCTCAGAATCCAACAGTACAAATTCGACCACTACATTTGGCGGGTGTTCGCGGTGAAGAAATCAAAGCTCAAGCTTCTGCAACCCAACTGATCTTTCATATTCATGGAGGTGCCTTTTTCTTAGGTAGCCTAAACACACATCGTGCGTTAATGACTGACATCTCAGCTCGTACTCAAATGCAGGTGATCCATGTAGATTATCCACTCGCACCTGAACATCCATTCCCAGAGGCGATTGATGCAATTTTTGATGTATACCAAGCACTACTGGTACAAGGAATTAAACCCAAAGATATTATTGTCTCTGGCGACTCGTGTGGGGCTAACCTTGCATTGGCGCTTTGCTTACGCTTGAAGCAACAGCCTGAACTGATGCCAAGTGGTATGATTTTAATGTCACCATATTTAGATCTGACACTCACCAGTGAATCATTACGTTTCAATCAGAAGCATGATGCTTTACTTTCGATTGAAGCTTTACAAGCAGGAATCAATCATTATTTGAAGGATGGGATTCAAGCGGATGATCCTCGCGTATCTCCTTTATTTGCTGATCTAAAAGGTTTACCACCAACGTTGGTTCAAGTCGGCTCTAAGGAAATCCTATTGGATGATTCAAAACGCTTTAGAGAAAAGGCGGAAAAAGCCAATGTCAAAGTAAACTTCAAACTTTACACAGGCATGTGGCATAACTTCCAAATGTTTAATGCATGGTTCCCTGAAGCGAAACAAGCACTAGCGGATATTGCTGAGTTTGCTCACTCATTAGATCGAAATTAACTCATTTTCTCCAAATGAAAAAAATGGTCAGCAATGGCTGACCATTGTCACTCTTAATTTATTTTTGTCATAATAGTTAAAATTTGATCGATTATTTAGATAACCAAACCTTTTTCCAAAAAATTTTCCCTTGCGATTTAACATTAAAAACCGAGAGCTAGACTTTTTTCTCAATCTAAAGATGCTATTGTAATTTCAATAATCGTTTTTCAATTTTTTTGATGACAAATTTACACTTATAACCTTTCTTAGGAATCTCATTGCATAAAGGATGCATGTCAATGATGAAAGTTCACTTTAAGAGTTTAGCAAAACGAGAAAAATGGAATTTCTCACAACTTTGGGAGCATGAACCGCTTATCAATTGGGACATGCTGAAAAAAAGTATTTTGTTGCTAATACTCGCTGCACTGATGAGCTTGTTTGGAATTTTGTGGGACAGTTTAGTCTTGCTGAATCCTAGTACATGGCAATGGGTGAATTTACCTCTCGTTCGCTCAAAACTACTCACCAACTTGATCATGCTGATCGTTTTTCTCAGCTTGATTATTCCTTGTTATTTTTACAAAGATCGAGTGTGGGTTCAGGAAATTATTCCTATTTTGAGTGTACAGATTTTTACGGTATTACTTTGCCATACAGGCTATCTGATCGGCAGTTTTAGTCCTGCGACCATGGTGACATACGCCAGTGTAGTCGGTGTAGGTCTCATCTTGTTTGATCGTCGCATGATCTACTGCGCATTGATTCCCGCGACTATTGCTCTGCTCTTTTGTAATTTCCTCAGTATGTATGGCATCCTTCAGTATGCGCCAATATTTAATCCTGAGATCTTAAATCAAGCGGAAATGCACCCTTTCTGGGTTGGCAGTATGTTCTTCTTCCTGCTCCCAATTCTATTGGCTTGTTTGTATTTGTTTGAAATTTTACTGCAACAATGGCGTACTCGTGAAACTGCCATTCAAGCTCTGAGCCGCCTCGATCCTTTAACCAATGTCATGAATCGTAGAAGCATTAGTAATCAGCTAGAGAAGCTCAATCAACAAGCCGATCAGTTGTATTCTGTGATTTTGCTCGACCTTGATCATTTCAAAAATATTAATGATCACTTTGGACATAGTTTAGGGGACGAAGTATTAGTAAATGTCGCGAAATGCTTAACTGAAAATCTACGTGATCAAGACATGATTGGTCGCTTTGGGGGCGAGGAATTTATTATTTTGCTTCCCAACACCAGTACAACACAAGCAAAAAGTATTGCTGAACGTTGTCGAATTGCGATTTCACAATTAAGTTTTATTTCTGAAGATCATCAAGAATTTTCGGTTAGTGCTAGTTTTGGAATTAGCAGCTCACAAAATGCCAGTGAGTCACACTTAATTATTAGTCAAGCTGACCAAGCATTGTATGCAGTCAAAGCAAATGGACGTAACCAAGTCAAAGTATTTAGTGAGCTGGTGGGTTGATCAATAAAAGAGGGAAATTCCCTCTTTTACTTTTTGTCTATTTCTTTAAATATTCATCTCGAGTCTGACGATATGGCTCATCAAATGGTACAAACATTTGCTCTTGTTTTGCTTCCGCAATCCACTGTTGAACCGATGGTAAAGACAAAATCTTGTCTATATAGCTTTTGCCTGATGCTGAAATAGGTAAGTCAAAACATTCAAAACGCATCACCACTGGTGCATAAAATGCATCGGCAATACTAAACTCACCACACAAAAACTGATCTTCGCTTGGTCGCTCTGACCAAATTTGATCAATACGTGCGACTTCATTACGCAGTTGCTCATGCTCAGCCCAAAGCTGTTTTCCTATATGTGATAAATCTGCTTCAACATTCATCGGACAAAGATTGCGTAAATTATGAAAACCACTATGCATTTCTGCACTAATACAACGTGCGCGGGCACGTAACTTTTTATCTTGAGGTAATAAATTTTTATCAGGATGTTGTTCAACAATATATTCTGCAATCGCTAGACTATCCCAAACAATAATATCCTCATCAACTAAAGCAGGTACTTTTCCTGCTGGATTAAGTTTTAAAATTTCAGTTTTGAACTGGCTATCAGGCTCAAAACTATCAAACTGAATCCAATGTTCTTGAAATGCAATACCCGCCTGTTTTAACAAAATCCACGGACGCATCGACCATGTGGAGTAATTTTTATTTCCGATGAACAGTTGATAACTCATAATGATTTCTCTTTTAATGCAGCGAGTTGTTGTATTAGTTCAGATTTCTGGAATGCACCCGTCAAACGTAAAGCACGTATTTCTTTCTTTTGTTGATCTAAGAATAAATAAGTTGGCGGACCTAATATGTCCCATTGATTGAGTAAGTTCTGATGCGATAGATCATACTGACTGAGGTCAAGCTTGATCAAATAATAAGGAGCCAAAGCATGTTGGACCTCTGAGTCTTTTAAAATCCGATGCTCAATCGGTTGGCATGCTACACACCAGTCTGCATACACATCAACCACGATCATTTGATCTTTCGGCGCAGTTGCAAGAAGTTGTTCAAACTCATCTGCTGTTCGTGCAATATGCCAAGTAGCAAGTTGATCAGCTTGTTGCGTTGTCAAATTCTGTACATGCTGATATTGATTAAATGCCAAAAAAGGAACAACAACCAATAACAATAATGCGTATAGCCATTTTAATTGGCTCGTCTTCACAAAGAGTCGATACGCTGCAAAAACAATAAATCCAAGACCTAATAATAGACTGAGAATCTGCATCGCCAATTCAGGCAAAAGTGGTCGAATAAAGTACAAACTGAGCGCTAACATCAAAAAGGCAAAAATCACCTTGATTTGATGCATCCATTCTCCCGCTTTAGGAAGTGCTTTTGCACCAAGTACACTCGCCAAAAGCAAAGGTATACCCATCCCAAATCCGAGCGTAAACAAGAGTAATGCACCTTGCCATTGACTTTGGGTCTGTGAAATAAACAGTAGCGTTCCAGCAAGTGGAGCAGTCATACATGGACCAACCAACAAAGCTGAAATCATCCCCATCACACTTGCGCCAATTAAAGTGCCACCTTGTTGCACCGATTGCATTCGATCAAGATGATTGACCCATTTTTGTGGTAGTTTAATTTCAAATAAACCAAATAAATTGAGTGCGAAAACCACAAACAATAAACTAAAGGCAATTAATGTTGCTGGCTGTTGAAGCCACCGTTGAAAGTTCAACCCTGCAGCTGATGCGATTAATCCCAGTACCGCATATACCATCGCCATGCTGATCACAAAGGTCAATGCAATCATCCATGCTTTAACACCTTTATGTTCACGCACGATCAATGATGTCAAAATAGGCAACATCGGCAATGAACATGGCGTGAATGCCAGTAAAATCCCTAATCCTAAGAATAAAGCCAAACTATAAGCTAAAGAATGTTGTTCTAATGTGCTCGACCATTTCTGATCTTGGGCCATAACAGTATTGTTGCTGTCTACCGTTGATTGGTCTTGTGGAGTTTCACTTAATACTGCGTTATTTGTATTCGCTGCCTGAGCAGATCGAGCAACATCTAAAAAACGCTTTTGAGAGTTTGCAGTGGTATTTTGCATACTCACCAAACCATCAATATCGGTTTGAAAGTCAATCGTTTGAGGTGGGTAGCATATTCGATCTTTGGCACAACCCTGCCATGTGACACGGTAGTGCTGCGATGCTAGTGTCGGAATATTGAATTCAACTTGCTGATAATAAACTTGGCTATGACCATAGTTTTCATCATATTGCTCAACGGCTTTGGGCAAATCCAACGCAACAGCTTGATTGCCTTGCTGAACTTCAAATTTATGTTGATATAAATAATAGTTTGGCTGAATTTCCCAACGTAATCGTGCTTGATCGGTTTGCGTCGATTCAACTGAAAATGTAAATGCCTCTTCAGGGCTTAATAATGGTGCTGCTGAATTTTCTTGGGCGTAGGTTAAAGACCCACATAACAGCAATAATGTACCCAAAAAGTATTGGATCAGCGAGACACTAGCCTCACCCCGAACATGCATTTTCATATCATCTCTCTATGTTCTCTCAAATGCCCGATTTCTTGAATGGCAGTTCAACATAGAGCATTTGAGAGATCATCTATCAGAATAAAACGGATACGCCTAAACCACCGTTATAACTTCTCACATCACCATCTAAATCAACACCCACACTTGCATCAAGCTGTGCACGATCATTGATGGCATAAACCAATCCAGTCCCTAAACCATATTGATAGTCTTGGCTCTCTGCTTTGCGATAAATAAACTCAGAATATCCTGATAATTTACCTGCAATTTTATAATCAATGGTTGGAATCGCTGTCACTGCCCAATTACTATTTTGTGCTTCATAGCGCATGGTAATTGACGTACCGATTAAATCACTGAACTCATAGGCAACAGCTGAAGTTAAGCTATAAATATCATCATGTGCTGTGAATTCATCGTTACCCGTTGCAATAATCGCTTCAGCTAACACCGCCATCGATAAACGATCATCTTTCAGATCAATCGCTTTCTTTAAACCAATACTGACATCGCCTAAACCATCAGTTTCAGTTTTAAATCCAGCTCGCTTGTGTTGTTGCCATACTGGACCTTGCCAACCCAATTGCAGTTCTAGACCATTTGCTAAACCTGTACGCAACAACATATCGCCATTTAGGGCTAAAGTTTTATCTTTTACACCTTCAATATTTTGTTCTTGGTAACTTACTGTTGGTAAGCCCTGTTCCCAAGCAAGTTGACCAACAGGTGTAATCCCTGTTCCTATCCCTGCACCAGGACGATCAAATGAAAATTCTGCCGCAAAAGTCGTGCTTGCTAGCATTGACGCAGCCACAAAAGTTAAAGCATTAAGCTTCTTCATGATGAACCCCTTTTCCTTGTTTTCGCTAAACTTATGCTGTTAGCTCTTTTGACATCTTAGCGCCATGCTGACGCAATAATTCGAGTGTCTCGCGCTCTTCTTTCAGCGATTCTGACCAATCAATTTCATCAAAATCACAATCAAAGAATAATTGGCTAATCGAAGATAAAATCGTTAGTCCTTCTTCATCACGTGTATTTGGATCAACTTTTTCATCCAGTAATCGCTGTACCACAGGGACACATGCCGAGCTTGCAGCGTCCCAAAGCGGACCATAAAATTCTTCTGCATCCCACAAATGTAGATTTGCTTTGGCTTGAATTAATGCGTCTAAAATAGCAAGATAAACGTGAAGTTCTTGTTGTTTTTCATCTTCACTCAATGGCTTGCCAGCTTCATAAGCCTCACAAATTTTTTCCCACCACGCAAACAAACCATCACAAAGAACTGAAACAGGTGGTCCTTGTTCTGGATCAATAAAGTTTGGGTCAAGTCCTTCAGCAAGTAATGCTTGCACTTGGTCTAAATCGAGTTGTTGTATGGCTTGCACCAAGGCCTGTTGCTGATTGCTTAACATGACCAATTCTCACAAAGTATTTAATTCGCCTATTATGCCGAATATCCCATCGGGATTTTATAAAACGACCTAAAAATCATGTATAAATTTGATACAGGCATAAAAAAAGCCCAATACTGGGCTTTTTTTAAACGCGCTCACTACGCCTCATCATCTACTTTTATATCATCATCGACATCAACATATTCTGGTAAAGCTCCACGATGGTGGTCTTTTTTCTCATATAAATGTTCCAAACTACGTTGTAATTTATCAATTGCACCATGAATAGATGCATCGATATTTGCAGCTTTGTGTGTCACAGCTACAGGTTTCATACCTGCTGGACGGGCTTCGATCATACAGCGTTTGTCATGATCTCCCGTTTTTTCCCCATTTTCATCACTAATATGAACCGAAAAATGTGTAATACGTTCGCTATAACGTTGAAATTCTTGTGTAAGCTCTGCACGGATATAACTAATTAAACGTTCGCTACCATGGATGTTTTTATCTGTACGGATTTCAATATTCATAAATATCTTCCTCTCTTCTATATTGAGACGGTTCTACGAAGCTTTTTATTCAGCACACTTTGAGCATGCATTCATTCAGTGCAGTTGTATATTCTGATTATGTAAATGCTTGTCGTCTCCTTGCTTCACATCAGTTGTGTTTCAGTTATTTAGAAGATCTTCTATAATTCCAATATCTGTCTTTCATCAGAAATATGCAAGCTGATTTTTGACATTTTTATTAAAACTTGATCAAAAAGATTCTCTTACCGAATCTTATCTTTAGCAGACCTTTTACCGTATACAATTCTTTTGAGCATTTGGTCAAATTTGGCTTTATTTTTGCTTCATAACTTGTATGCTTTACACGCCTTTTGTGGGGGAGATTTTTTAAATGCAATTGAAGCAACTTGCGGCTACATCTTTATTGTTATCTACAGCAGTTTTCGCTCAAGCGAAACCAATTTGGCAGGATTTCAGCCTAACGGGTTTATACGGCGAAAACTACGAAGTGGTTGATGAAAAACAAACAACTTTAACAGTTGAATATGCGGCAAAAGTAAAATATGCCGATCTGTTCTTCTTTATGGATCGTATGCGTGGTAGCGACGATCATAAAAGCACTTATTTCGAGCTTTCTCCACGCTTGAGCTTGGGTGAGGTTTCAGGTCAGAAACTTGCTTTTGGTCCGATTAAAGATGTGTTGATCTCAACGACTTGGGAAAGTAACAATGATGACTTTTCTAGTTTTGATAACTTCTTATACGGCGTAGGTTTCGATCTTGCAATTCCTTATTTCCAATATGCGAATGTCAATTTCTACCGTGCAAACAATGAAAATACAGCAGATGACTATCAAATGACTATCGCTTATGCGGTTCCATTTAAAGTATCAACTGAAGATTTCTTGGTCGATGGTTTCCTTGACTGGTCAAGTGCTGCACACGACGGTAAGGAGCGTCACGCAAGTGAACTCAACTGGACAACCCAATATAAATGGAATGTAGGTAAACACATTTCTCCTGAAACACGTTTATATTTGGGCGTAGAACATTCTGTTTGGAATAACAAGTTTGGTATCAAAGGCAGCGACGAAAATAATGTCAGTGCTTTAGTGAAATACCATTTCTAAACGGTTTTGACTGATCAAAACAGCAAGGAATTCCTTGCTGTTTTTTTTTAGATCGCGCATATTGAAATAGATGAATTTTCTTTTATTTTGTTATGTCTCACGATCTTATACTTGCAACGCACACACTACAAAACTCTTATCAAATTCGTTTTGCAACTACTGATGATCTTGAGCAGATTCTCGCTATTTATAATCATGAAATCATCACGGGCACAGCCAACTGGAATAATCAAGCCGTTACTTTAGTGCAATATCAACAGCGCTTTCAGGAGATGCAACAACAGCAATTTCCTATGATTGTCGTCGAAGATCAGTCATTGAGAAAAATTGCGGGTTATGCCTATTACTCTGCCTTTCGTAGTATTACAGGCTATCGACACAGTATTGAACATTCTGTTTTTATTGATCCGAATTATGCTCGTCAAGGTTTAGGTAAAGCCCTCATGCAACAACTTATTCATCTTGCGACTCAACAGCATATGCATGTCATGGTGGCTGCGATTGATAGCGAAAATACGGGTTCAATCGTATTACATCAACAACTGGGTTTTATTCAAACTGGCTATATGCCACAAGTGGGACAAAAGTTTGGCAAATGGCGTGATTTAGTTTTAATGCAGCTACAATTGAGTCGTTCATAAACAGAACAATTTCATCTCTACTATGCATATGTAGTTGGTTAGAATAAAAACATCTCATTTACAAAATAATTTAAAACATGAAAATTTCACAACTCGCTTTAATCATTACATGTGCTTCAGCAACAACCGTTAGTTTTGCAGAAACGTCTTTTGAGCAAGAATTACAGCAAGGCTGTGCCAAAGTAAAACAATACGCTCTAAATGGGAAAAAGCTCTACGACCAAAAGCAATATGCCAAAGCAGTGAAACAATTTGAAGATCAAGCCGCATGGGCACATTTCTGCCAAATGAATGCTGAAGAAAGCGGTATTAAAGTGACTGACCGAGAGATTGAAATTGCCAATAATAATGTCGGGTTGAGTTATGCAAAATTAGGTAAACCACAATGGGCAAGAGTATGGTTTTTAAGAGATGAAGATTCAAAAATCAGTCTATACAATTTAAAACAGCTTCCTAAACCGCAGATCACGAAAGACCTACAAGGCACGTATGTAAGAGCCAACGGTTTCGGACAATGGGATTACATTACGGTCAAGAAACAACAAAATAAATATCTAATTAATTTTGAAGGTTATTATTTTGGCATTCGTGGTCTTATTTATGGTCCCAATTTAGGTGAATTTGATACCACAATGCCGATCACTGCAAAGCAAGCCAACTATCATTATGAGGACTGCCAGATTAAGCTTCAATTTACGAATGATACAAATAATGGTCAAAAAATTGAGGTGAAACAAAATAGTGGCGAGTCTGGATGTGGTTTTGGGCATAACGTCTATGCGGGCGGCACGTTCTATAAGGTTGAAGGTAAATAAATGATCTTTACCCTCAAACTCAACAAAAAATTTAAGAAAACTTATGAGTCTCGGAAACGTCATTCACAACCTGCGTAATCTTTGAAAGATATTGTTTCTGCGAAACAATAGAAAAAATCCAAGAATTGAACAGGTTTTGTGAATGACAATGCCTTTGGTTACTTTGGGCAAAACCAAAGTAACTCCAGCGGAAGGCGTATTTAAAAATTAGAAGACTACTAGGTATGACTCCGAAAGATAATCATTTTTTTAATATCTAGTTTCTAAATAGTAAAATGAGATATATAGGGTCGATACTAAATCGCCACCAACTCCCTTATCCCCTTTTCAGGCATATCGCCCCCCTGTCCTTGCGCGATCACTTGACCACGCGCCATCACCGTATAGTTATCTGCCAATTCTTCAGCGAAGTCATAAAACTGCTCCACCAAAACGATCGCCATTTCACCCTGATCTGCCAATTTACGAATCACTCGACCAATGTCTTTGATGATCGAAGGCTGAATCCCCTCAGTCGGTTCATCCAAAATCAAGACTCTTGGCTCCGAAGCCAACGCTCGCGCAATCGCGAGCTGTTGCTGCTGACCACCTGACAAATCTCCACCACGGCGATGCTTCATTTCATCCAAGACAGGAAAAATTTCGTAGAGATGACTCGGTACTTTTCGAGTTTTCACACCTGAGAATTTCGCCATACCAATTAAGATATTTTCCTCTACGGTTAAAGTTGAAAAAATATCTCGTCCTTGCGGCACGTAAGCCAATCCTGCACGTACTCGTTGCTCAGGGGACATTTTGGCAATATCTTTGCCATCTAGCAAAATCTGTCCTGATTTAATCGGGAGAATCCCCATCAAGCATTTCAGCAACGTGGTTTTACCAACGCCATTCCGTCCTAGAACAACACTGCATTCCCCTACAGGCGCTTGAAAAGACACGTCACGCAGAATATGACTACCACCATAAAACTGGTTAATTTCTTTCACTTCTAACATGGCAGTCTCCTAGCGTCCCAAATACTTTTCAATCACATCTTCATTGGCTTGTACCTCTGCCAATGTGCCCTCTGCCAAAATTGCACCTTGCGCCAGTACCGTGACTTTTTCACTAATGGTGTCAATAAAGCTCATGTCATGCTCCACGACCACCAGCGTATGATTTTTTTTCAATTCCAAACACAATTCAGCAGTGCGTTCTGTTTCCGCATCAGTCATTCCTGCCACAGGCTCATCCAATAAAATCAGCTTCGGACGTTGCATCAATAACATACCGATTTCTAACCACTGCTTTTGACCATGAGACAATAATCCTGCAGGCTTTTTTACAAATTCCTTTAAGCGAATTTGCTCCAGACTTTCCTCCAGAGCTAACTGCGCTTCTGGATCAAGTCGGCTAAACAAACTTTTTTTCACTCGCTTATCGCGTGGTGCAGCGAGTAGTAAATTTTCCATCACAGTGAAATTTTCAAATACCGTTGGTTTTTGAAATTTACGCCCAATCCCTGCTTCCGCAATTTGCTCGGTACTCATTTTGGCAAGATCATAGTTTTGTCCAAAAAAAGCAGTGCCCGTGGTTGGACGAGTTTTCCCTGTAATCACATCCATTAATGTGGTTTTCCCCGCACCATTTGGTCCAATGATGCAGCGTAATTCACCCTCAGCGATGTACAGTGATAAATTATTTAACGCACGAAACGAATCAAACCAGACACTAACTTTTTCTAAATACAAGGCAATCCCGTGACTAAAATCTGCGCCTTCAGTTTTGGCGCGTCCATAACCCTCGCCGAGTTGACCGCCATGTTGAGCAGAGTCTACGAATAAATCACTCATTTAATTGCTCTCCTTTTTAAAACGGTCAAATAATCCAATCACACCTTTCGGTAAAAAAATCGTCACCACGATAAATAAAGCACCTAAGATCAATAACCATGCTTCTGGTGCTGCTACTGTAAAATAAGTCTTCACAGCATTGATTAAACCTGCACCAAGAATCGGTCCAATCAATGTGCCACGACCACCTGCGGCAACCCACACTGCCATTTCAATCGAGTTGACTGGATTCATTTCACTTGGGTTAATAATGCCAACCTGTGGCACATACAACGCCCCTGCGATACCTGCAATCACTGCCGATAGCACCCATGCTGAAAGCTTGTACCACAGTGTGCGATAGCCCAAATATTGCAAGCGGTTTTCACTGTCACGAATCGCGCCAAGCACTCGACCATAAGGACGATTCATCAGTTGACGTAAGCCGATAAAACACAGCATTAACACCAAAGCAGTGACAAAACATAAAGTGGCACGCATCGGCGCTGAGGTGATATCAAAACCAAGTAAAGTTTTAAAACCCGTGAAGCCATTATTTCCACCAAAACCTGTCTCATTGCGGAAGAACAAGAGTGCCGCTGCAAAGGTCATGGCTTGGGTAATAATTGAGAAATACACACCCTTGATTTTTGAGCGGAAAGCAAAGAAACCAAAAATAAAAGCAACTAAGGCAGGCACAAATAAAACCAAGATCATCGCCCAAGCAAAGTGCTCAGTCCCCACCCAATACCAAGGGAGTTCTGTCCAACTAAGGAAGCGCATGAAATCAGGTAAGCCATCACCTGCTGATTCGCGCATCAAGTACATGCCAAAGGCATAACCACCCAAGGCGAAATACAAACCATGCCCCAAGCTTAAAATCCCTGCATAGCCCCACACTAAATCCAGTGCCAACGCGACCAAAGCCAAGCACATGATTTTGCCAATTAACGTAATCCAATACGCTGACAGATAAAATGCCGAATCAGGGGATAACAGATGTAACCAAGGTAAGCTCAATAACACGGCAAAACAAATGGCAATCGCAATTGCACTATACGGTTTATCTGCAAATAAAGAAGTGATTTTCATTGGCTTACTCCACGAAACGACCTTTGATGGCAAACAAACCTTGTGGACGCTTTTGGATAAACAAAATCACAAGAACCAAGAGAATAATTTTTGCTAAAACCGCACCTAGACCAATCTCTAGAACTGTACCGCTAATCCCTAAACCTAAGGCTGCAAGTACCGCACCCCACACTTGCCCCACGCCGCCAACCACAACAACAAGGAAGGCATCAATAATGTAGTTTTGTCCGAGGTCAGGCCCGACATTCCCTACTTGTGCTAGCGCACAACCTGCCAATCCAGCCAAACCTGAACCTAAGCCAAATGCCAGCATATCGATACGTGCAGATCGAATGCCCACGGCACGCGCCATTTGACGGTTTTGTGTCACAGCACGAACAAATAATCCAAAACGGGTTTTGTTTAATAAGAAAACTAGAAGCAGTAAGACCGCCACAGTAAAACCAATAATCGCAATACGGTTATATGGCAACATCAGGCTTGGCGTCAGGGCAATACCACCACTGAGCCATGCGACATTCGACACTTCAACATTCTGTGCGCCAAAGATCATCCGAACCGATTGCATCAAGATTAAACTCACACCAAAAGTTGCCAATAATGTTTCCAATTGGCGACCATAAAGCGGACGAATCACAGTACGTTCAATCAACATGCCGATCAGCGCACTAACAAGGAATGCAGCAGGAATCGCAGCCAATAAATACCAGTCGACTAAGCCTGCAAAGTGCGTTTTAAAAAAACTTTGAATTACATAAGTGGTATAAGCACCGATCATGATGAGTTCACCATGTGCCATATTGATGACACCAAGCAAACCATATGTGATTGCAAGACCAAGCGCTGCTAAAAGTAAAATACTAGCGGTACTGAGACCCGAAAATACATGCCCTGACCATTCACTCATTTGAATACGTGTTTTAATTTTATTTTGTGCTTCAATTAAAGCTGCTTTCAATGCGGGATTATTTTGTGGTTGTTCTAAACTTTGATTGATTAAAGCCAATACATCTGGACGATTTGAATCCGCCAAAACTTTTACTGCTTCGATCTTGGTGAATTCATCTGAACTGTTAAAATCTAAACGAGCTTTCAGTTGCGCTAAACGGGCTTTAACACCTTCACTTTTTTCATTGAGATAGAGTTGTTTGATCGTTGCTACATCAAGCTCATCCAAGTTATTTTCTAAAATATCAACAGCGGCTAAACGTTGTGATGCATCATCAGAATTCAATTTAACTTTGGCTTGTCCAAAGTTCAGTGCCTTACGCAAGGTATTGACCAAAGTCACTTGAGACAAGTCTGAAGGCCAAGTTTCGATCACTTGTTGTTGTGGGTAACTTAATAATTTTTCATCGTTTTTTAGAATATAAGTATTGCCTGCGCTATCAGTATATAACTCATTTTGATCAATATATGCCACCAACTGATCGAGTTGCTCAATACTGGCTGGCCATTGATTCAACATGGCACGACGAGTAGCAAAGTCAGATTTAACAAAAGTTTGGATGGCATCCTGAGAAGTTGTAGACGTCACAATTGTTGGTGAAGTAACTTCTGCCCATGCAGGATTAAACATGATCTGTGCCATGATGCAGAGCATTGCCAAAACATAGTGTTTCGCCATAAGACTCCCCTTATATTTTCTATTTAAACCAATCAATAAGAAATAAAACTAAGAAAAACCTGCTGCCGAAACAGCAGGTTGCATAGGAAAATTATTTAGGAATGTATGGGCTCCAAGGCTCCGCTTTGATGGTTTGAGGCGTTTTATAAACCACATCAAATTGCCCATCACCACGGATTTGCCCAATCATCACAGGCTTATGTAAATGGTGATTGGTTTCATCCATTTTGAGGGTATAACCCGATGGTGCTGCAAAAGTTTGACCTGCCATTGCATCACGAACTTTATCAACCTCTGTAGAACCTGCTTTTTCAACGGCTTGTTTCCACATATTGATACCAACATAAGTCGCTTCCATCGGATCGTTGGTCACAACTTTATCGGCATTTGGAAGTTTGTACTCCACCGCATATTGCTTGAATTTATTCACAAACTCGGTGTTTTTCGGATTTTTAACTGACATGAAATAGTTCCATGCCGCTAAATGACCCACCAATGGCTTGGTATCAATACCACGTAACTCTTCTTCACCAACGGAGAATGCCATGACTGGAATATCAGCCGCTTTAATACCTTGGTTACCAAGCTCACGATAGAAAGGTACGTTAGAGTCACCATTGATGGTCGAAATCACCGCAGTCTTTTTGCCTGCAGAGAATTTCTTGATATTGGCAACAATGGTTTGATAATTACTATGACCAAACGGTGTGTATTCTTCCATGATGTCTGCATCGGCAATGCCTTTAGACTTCAAGAATGCGCGTAAGATTTTATTGGTCGTACGTGGGTAGACGTAATCTGTACCAAGTAAAACGAAACGTTGTGCTTTACCGCCCTCTTCTCCCATCAAATACTCAACTGCAGGAATCGCTTGTTGATTCGGCGCTGCACCTGTATAGAAAATATTTTTTGATTGTTCCTGACCTTCATATTGCACTGGATAGAACAGCAAACCATTCAACTCTTCAACCACAGGAAGAACCGACTTACGTGATACTGATGTCCAGCAACCGAAAATAACAGCGACTTTGTCCTGAGTAATTAACTGGCGAGCTTTCTCAGCAAATAACGGCCAATCTGATGCTGGATCAACGATAACTGGTTCTAATTTTTTACCGAGTACACCACCATTCGCATTGATTTCATTAATAGTCATCAATGCTGTATCTTTCAGGGAAGTTTCAGAAATCGCCATAGTGCCTGAAAGGGAATGCAGAATCCCCACTTTAATGGTGTCACCACTTTCTGCTGGTGCTGTTTTTGCTTCAGTTTTTGTTTGTTCTGTTTTCTCTGCTGGTTTTGAGCAACCGACCAGTCCTACCCCCATCATCGCTGCCATAAGTACAGACATCGACATCAATTTATTTTGCATCTTTGTTCTCCACAGGTTGATCTTCTGATTTTTACTGAATGGAGTTATTCAATATCTGTGCCAACACAACAAGATATTGTTTTATAATAAAATTAATTCAAACCAGTAGAAAAAAATCCAATCTTGTATACAACATTGCATACAAAAAATACATGCTGAACTAAAATGAAGCACAATTAGGCAAAATAGAAAATTGATACCTTGCTCAGATAAAGAATATTTAACTTTTTGATCCAGAAGATTCAAAAAATCAGATTGTTTCAACGAATCCAAGTGGCATTTCGGTATTTAAAACATAAAGCACACATGGTGACAGCTAAGCTATACGACCCAATTAAAGCAATCCAAAACCCATCAATACCCAATGGAGTAATTTCAAAGATCCACCAATCCACTCCCCAATATGCCAATAGCTGTCCACTGCCTAAACCAAAGATCAACAATGAAGCGCTATAAATCATGCTTGGCACAATCGTTATGCCCCAACAGCGTAATACCGTTGCAAAAATACATAACATTGCATCTGCTAAATGAAACAAAATTCCGAGGATAAAGAGGGAGGTCGTGATTTGAATAACTGCTTGGTCTTGGGTAAATAGAGAAATGAACTCACCTCGAAGAAGCAGTAATACACTGCATAAAGTGACGGCAAAAATAAAGATAAGCAGAAAGGCTCGTTTTGACCAAAGCAAAGCAACTTGTTTCTGTTGAGCGCCAATTTTTTCAGATAACATTAAACTGAAAGCAACAGAAAATGCAGCTGGTAAAATATATAACATGGAACAAATACTAGCGACCACCTGATGCGAGGCAATCACGATACTTCCTAGTGGCAATGCTAGAATCGAAATTGCCATAAAAGCAATCACATCAATCACGATCATCAGTGCAGTAGGTATTCCAATTCGAAGAAAACGGCGCAACAATTCATAACTAAAGGAAAAGTGACTCAGATCAAGTTTAAAAACAGCTTTGCCACGTATATAACCGTATAACAATATCAACATCACACTATCCCCAAGCAATGTCGAAAATACGGCGCCATAGACACCCCAAGGTGCAATATCAAAGTACGCTACACCGTTGATCAAAGCATAGGACAGAGGCAACTTAATCAATAAAAAAATTACGCCTATATAAGTTGCGATAATTGGGCGATCTAAAACCTGTATTTGTATGGTTAAGATACGGCAACATAGCCGAACCACTAGATCGACTGAAAAAATCATCAAACAATTTTTAACCAATAACAGAACGGTATCTGATGCTTGAAAAAAGGTTAATAAATGCTCGGCATTATTGATCAAAACAATCGCAAAAATACTAAATACAGCTGCGATTAATACCGCCAAGCTTACGATATTGGTTAATTTCTGCTGATTAATTTCACTCCCTTTTTCTTCTGCGAGGATTTGAAACATTCCTTGTAGTAATCCGTAGCCCACCACAAAAACAATCATATAAACTGAGAGAGAAACCGATAAAGCCGTTAAATGCACATGGCTATAGTGAGATAAAAATGCGGTATCAATAACACCACTCATAATAAAAATCGTATTACTAAACAGAATTGGGAAAAAAATACTTAAAAAACGCTTCATTCTATTTTCACTATTATCATTTAAAGATTTGATATATTTGAATTTTAAAATCTTAGAAACAAACAAGCTATTTTGATCAATACGCTTCAAATGTTAGATAAAATTTTACCAAGAGATAAAAAGCAAATAGCATTCCATGTTTGTTTTTCAGCTTATGAATTTACATTTTTTAAAAAGGCATAAAAAAGCCCAGATCAACTGGGCTATGCAAAAATCGATTCAAATCAAACCACAATATCCGCCAAATTACCTTTCTGCTCTAACCAATGCTTACGATCACTCGAACGTTTTTTTGCAAGCAATTTATCCAATAACCCACCCTGCGGTAAAAAGCGCATTATTCAAATTCAAATGTGCGGCTTCTTTAAATGTTTTCCAACACGTTATATTAGATTGTATTAGACCAATAACCAGTAATTAATGCGCTCATAATTTCCTGATGATTGTAACTATAATCAGGCTCATCCAACAAAAATTGTAAATAATCTGCAACAACTGCACGCTGTTCAGCATTAAATAAGCAAAATTTTCTTTCTCTGTCATCACCTAGATGTATCAATGTAAAAGTGAGATCATGTAAATAATCACCATTTAAACTTGCCAATAAAAATGCAGGTAAATGAAACAGCATACCCTGAGCATCGAAGAAAGTTGGACTGCTGTTACAGCGATTCAAGTCATTAATGGAGATATTCTGCCAATTTAATTTTTCATCTTTGGCACGATAAGCCTGACATTGTGCATGACTTGCGTAATCATCTATTCCTTGCGCTTCATATAAACCAATACCCTCTTGCAAGGTGACCCCGGCAAAAGCACTCTCGATCTTTTGTCTAAGCTGATTCAACTGCTGCCAGCGTGGTAATAATCCCTCAGCTTCTGCGACAGTAATGGGATCATAGCCTCTGCGACGCATTTCCTGAATATCATCAGGCGAGAGATATTGTTTCATCAAACCACAATATCCGCCAAATTACCTTTTTGCTCTAACCAGTGTTTACGATCAGCCGCTCGTTTTTTCGCGAGTAACTTGTCTAACAAACCTGCAGTTAAATGTGCATCATCTAAATCTAGTTGCACCAAACGACGTGTATTTGGATCCATGGTGGTTTCACGTAATTGACTGGCATTCATTTCACCCAGACCTTTAAATCGAGTGATTTGAGGATTTTTATTACCTTTTACTTTTTTCAGAATTGCCTCTAGCTCATCATCATCTAGGGCATAGTGCACATCTTTGCCAATATCAATACGATAAAGCGGTGGCATCGCGACAAATAAATGACCGTCCTCAACTAAGGCTGGAAAATGTTTCACAAACAATGCACAGAGTAAAGTTGCGATATGTAGACCATCTGAGTCCGCATCGGCAAGGATACAGATTTTGCCATAACGTAGTTCAGACAAATCATCACTACCTGGATCAACACCAATCGCAATCGCAATGTCATGAACTTCCTGAGATGCCAAGACTTCATCCGAAGAGACTTCCCAAGTATTTAGGATTTTTCCACGAATCGGCATAATCGCTTGGAAATTTTTGTCACGCGCTTGTTTAGCACTACCGCCTGCGGAATCCCCTTCGACAATAAACAGCTCACTGTCTTCACGGGTTAAGCCGACACAATCTGCTAATTTTCCAGGTAATGCTGGACCAGCCACAATCTTCTTACGTTCGACTTTCTTAGCTGCTTTTAAACGACGACCTGCTTTGGCGATTGCCATTTCAGCTAGTTGAGTTGCGATCTCAGCATGTTGATTTAACCATAACGCAAAAGCATCTTTGGCAATATTGAGCACAATATTCGAAGCTTCACGACTCGAGAGACGCTCTTTAGTTTGTCCTGAAAATTGTGGCTCTTGGAATTTTAAAGATAGGATGAAATTCACCCCATCCCAGACATCTTCTGCCGAAAGTTTCATATTACGCGGTAATAAATTGCGTAATTCACAGAACTCGCGTAAAGCCTCCGTGACCCCCGAACGCAATCCATTCACATGCGTACCGCCTTGCGCAGTTGGAATCAAGTTGACATAACTTTCTTGAATCTGTTCACCACCCTCAACATTCCAGCAAATTGCAAATTCGCACGCGGCTCTTTCTGCTTGTCCACTACTCACAAAAGCAGGTGCTGGTAAAATCTCTCGATCTTCCAATTCATCCATTAAATAGTCAACGAGACCATTTTCGAACTGCCATTCGATTTTTTCATTATTGATTTTATCGTCATAAATAATTTTTAAGCCTGCCGCCAATACAGCTTTGGCTTTTAAATTATGTTTCAGCGCTTTCAATGCAAACTTAGGACTATCGAAATATTTAGCTTCCGGCCAGAAACGAACAGTTGTCCCCGTCGCACGTTTCGCAACTTTACCTTCTAACACAGACAATGGCGCAATAGGCTCACCTTGCTCAAATGCCATTTGATACAAGTTACCCTGACGTTGTACAGCGACTTCAACCCGTGTAGATAAAGCATTAACCACAGAAATACCAACACCGTGCAAACCACCTGAAAACTGATAGTTATCAGTACTGAACTTACCACCTGCATGTAGCTTGGTCAGAATGATTTCGATACCACTTTGACCGTACTCTGGATGGATATCGACAGGCATACCTCGACCATTGTCTTCAACTGACAACGAACCATCCTCATAGACTGTCACACAAATTTGGTCAGCATGTCCTGCCAGCGCCTCATCGACAGCATTATCAATCACCTCTTGCGCCAAATGGTTTGGGCGTGAGGTATCTGTATACATCCCTGGACGACGACGAACAGGATCTAAACCAGAAAGAACTTCGAGGGATTGTGCCGTGTATTGTGTCACTTGATCTGACTTCCTTTTTATATGCCTGCCGACAAAAATTCGAGTACTAAGGGTAATTTGTCTTTGAAATCATCCATTGCATGATTACCACCCACATCCGTTAATATCAATGCAGATGGATGTAGGGCACTATAATAGCGTTGTGCCTGACGATAATCCAAGACTTCATCATCTTGTTGCAACAGCACGAGAATTTTATCAGCCTGTTCTGGTTTCGTATCAGCAATTGATTGTAATTGCTGCAATTGATCGTGATCAAGCGTCCATGATTCCGTGACTTTGAGTGGGATTTGCTCAATACCAAACAATTCTTGAAAGAGTTGCCATGGTTGCATAGCAGGATTAATCAGTACAGCAGGACAATCATATTTGGCGACAAAATATGTCGCATAGAATCCCCCCAAACTGCTACCGACCAAGACAACTTGATCGAGTGGTAAACTTTCGATTAAATTAGAAACGTATTTTAAGACCACTTCAGGTGGTTGATTCAAATCGGGCAAATGCACGTGAATATGATCGTGATTTGCACAATATTGATACAGCTCTTGCCCTTTTTTTGACAGTTGGCTGCTTCTAAAACCATGTAAATAGATAATTTGCATATGCACCAAATTAGACAAGCGCTTGACTTATTGTGAAATAAATCACATTATTTTGCGTAATGATTAAACATATAACAATATAAATTACATTTAAGCTCGATATTGTCTGACACAAAAAACGATACTGAATTCCATTCATCAGTATTCTAAAAAAATTAGTTCTGAAAGACATAAGATGTAAGCGTTTGTTGTAGTTTATCTAAACAATGTTAAGTTAATAACTTCAAACCTTCGGTATATATATCAAGGATGGGGAAAAATAATATGCCAAGTTTAACACCTCTGCATGAAACCTACTGCAAATGGGACAGTACGCCCCCAAGTCAGGCAGATGTTTTGGAAGGTTTGGCACAATTAGTGAGCACAAGTTTGAGTGGTGTTCATGAACTGGTGCAATTAATTCAAACTGAAGTGTTAAGGACTACGCTCGGTTTAAGTGCACAAAAAGCCAAAAAATTACAGAAGCATCCACAATTACAGAAGTTCTATCAATTTTCATATGATGCTATTCAAAAATACGGGAGTAGCTTTCTTGCTCCTAGTCTGCGTCATATCGTTGAAAAATTTCCAGTTCTACACGATAAACCATTAACGCCAAGCCTTCATTTTGTTGTAGGGGCATTAAATGGGATTTTTGGGGATTTCTTCCTAAAACAACATAACCCAATGGCATTACCGATGGTGTTATATGATCACTATGGATCATTACAGCAAGGTGAACTTACTGGGCGTATCGTAATACTCACACATGGTTTATGTATGAACCATTTGAGTTGGTCAAATCATCGTTATGGCGGAATCGGTGAGCGTTTACTTGCACAGCGCGACAATAACACGATGCTGTATTTAAATTACAATACAGGTCGTCGAATCTCTGCAAATGGTCGCAGTTTTGCCAACGTATTAGAAGATTTGATCCAGAGAAACCCTCGTATTACCAGTATCGATTTGATCGGACATAGTATGGGTGGACTGGTTTCACGCAGTGCGCTTTTCTATGGCAAACAAAATCTACATCAATGGGTACATATGGTAGAAAATCTCGTATGTATCGGTTCCCCACATCACGGTGCCGTACTGGAACGATTTGGTTTTGTCTTACAAGACAAATTAGGGGCATTCCCTTTTATCAGCCTGATCGGTCAATTAGTAAATGTACGCAGTAATGGGATACTCGATCTACGATATGGTAGTGTTCGTGATGATGACTGGGAACATAATGATGCGCGTATCGGCTTCGCGGACGACAATCGTAAACCTGCACCATTACCATCTCATATCAACACATTCCTGATTGCTGGAACATTAGAGTTTGAGAAAGTTAAAAATAAAGCACTTAAAGTGATAGGTGATTATCTCGTCAGTGTTAAAAGTGCTCTTGGTGAACATCCTAACCCTCGTTTTCAGCTTAAATTGCCAGATACACATAAAGCTGTTTTCTATGGTTTGAATCATTTTGAAATTCAATACCATTCGAGTGTTGCTGAGCAAATCACGAGATGGCTGTATCCAGAAGTTGGGGAAGTCGTTGAAGAAGGTGTTCAAACACATATGATTAATGTACCCAACAATTATACCTTTGATGATTTAGAAGGGATTGTTGAGACATAAAAGTAAAAAAAGCTCAGCTGTATAGCTGAGCTTTTTTTAGATTTTTGAGATTAAATATTCAGATTAATTTTGCTTAACTGTAATTCTAATCATAAAATTCACTGTATCTTAGGTAAAAAAAATCTAAATTTAGAGCATTACTCCTCATAAT
>Ga0247720_100040_pt1 | contig 71650 bp, 80 predicted proteins | sample MSEWel2015_12_15_FD_189078 | JGI IMG/M metagenome (GOLD analysis project Ga0247720, IMG submission 189078) | Subsurface sediment microbial communities from gas well in West Virginia, United States - MSEEL Well Study Marcellus 3H_2015_12_15 | ecosystem: Environmental > Terrestrial > Deep... | reverse complement strand
ATATTTAGCTGCTTTCATTTTTTGAAGGCAATCAGCTCAGCCTCCACTCCTGGAGGTGAGCTAAACTGACTGAAAATGCGGGTTTCTGGATGGGCACTAGCTATACCGTCTTAAGACGCCTAAACCATTGGAAATGTAGCATTTAAACCAAGAGCTCCGGGGTGCCCTATCAGGGAACGGGCCTTACCAATGCTACATCTTTGATTATTTCAAGCGAGATCAATTTAAAATGCAGCATCAGGAAGCTGGCGGCTAGCTCGAAGCGACCTGGCGAAAAGTGCAGTGACAACGAAATGCTACCTTTTTGATTTATCAGCCCCGTAGCAATTAGAAATGTAGCACTGGAACAACCCTGAGGCTTCCCCATGGTCGAGACCAGGGCAGAAAAATCCGAAACTGCCTGCGGCTGACTACTAACTGCTACATTTCGAATTATCTATCTGCTTCTGAGCATTAAAAATGTAGCACTTACGCCCCACCCACCGGCTGCGAACGCTCTTAAACCGGGAAATCAGGCTTCCTGGCGCTACATTTTAAATTGAAGGTCACACCAAACCATTAGAAATGTAGCATTGAGAGGCCGCATCCATTCCCGATTAAAGCATCAGAGCTGACCTGTAAACGCTGGTGCTACATTTTTGATGAAACCGCACTCATCAGCCATTTGAAATGTAGCACTTCGAAGTCTCCAACCAGGTGAAAAACCTGCTTTAAGGACTGGCCTTCGATCTTTGAGCCCGTGCCTTTTGGTTTTGCGCTACATTTTTGATGCCCATGGAGGCTACGGAGCCATTGCAAATGTAGCTTTTCATCACCTGGGTCAAAATGCACTGGACACGACCCAAGATCGGTGAGCAGATGGGAGCAAAGCAGCTCTCACGATGTTAATAATTAAAAATGTAGCGCGGGTAGCAAAGCCTTATGGATAACTCAACTGCTACATTTTTGATGTTAGGTGTACTGCAGAGGGTATGAAGTGCACAAGAAGATGCTAATCGCTACATTATTGATGAAATCAGGCGTCCTGAGGGGCGTTGGAACCAACTCGGCGAGCCTTAATGCTACATTTTTGATGACTTTCGAGTTGCTAACCACCAAAAAAGTAGCTTCAAACATTCGAAACGTAGCACTTGGGATTAGAAATGTAGCTCGATCGCTGGATGTGATCGCGAATGATGACTCAGGTAGTTTGAAGTGCGGAAATCAGGGTTCCGATTAATTGATTATGTAGCGCGGCTCATTATAAATGTAGCTTGATGATGATCTAAAGCACTGAAACAAATAGAGAAAAAAACGCCCTAATAGGTTAATGGGTCAATGAATAAATAGAAAAACAAGGTTGCCTCTCTTTAAGCTCAGGAAAGCCAAACAGCATTCCACCTCGAACCACTTACTACGCCCTCTCGACTTGCGTTTCAGGGCGCTCTGGCATACTGAAATCTGCCAGACATAGGCCTTAATACCAGAGCGACAAGACGACCCGAATCGCAGATAGAGAATTTATAATGGAGTACAGCACAGGATTACCAGTGAGAGGCCTAATCCCAGTCCTCATTGAAAACCTCAAAAACTTCCGGGATGGCTGGTCGCTCAGACTGCTCTTGGTTGCTGCTGTGCTAGGGGTTACACCCCTCATTCGCTCCAACACCGTTCTGGTACTGAGCGTAACCGGCATCGCCATTGCCTTTTACACCATCGCGCTATGGAAAAGTTATCGATACCAGCGATCCGGCGAGGACTTTCACATTCGGTCTGGATTGACAGAAAAGCTCCGCGTACACCTTCACACCTCACAGATCAGCAGAGTTGATATCGAACGGGATCAATGGTGTCTGCTGCTTGGTCTCGTGAACATCGGCATATACACCGAAGGCAACAACCAGTCTTCAGTAGCCATCCAATACGTCACACCTCAGATTGCGCGACAGCTTGCCGACGATCTTCTTCCACCAGAGAGTGTAGAAGGTGATGGGGACCTGTTCTATCGGACCTCGATGCTGGATGCAATCAAAGGTGCGCTTCTCGCACCGTCTAAACAATTACTGGTACCGGCACTGATTGCCTTTGCCATTGCAATGCCATTACTAAGCTCGTCGGTCGAGCGGCCAGATGAACAGATTATGAAAGACGGGGCCGTTGAACAGGCAGCGAGCCTATTAACAACAACGATTCATCCGTGGACGGTTAGTCCTCTCATTGTATTGACGGGTCTGATGATTGCCTGTCTTTCAATTCTGGGCCGCATTTTCTACGCCCTCCCCTATTTTATCGGTACGGACATCCGTATCAGAGATAACCAGGTGTTCGTCCGCTCCGGCATTTTCAATCTTCGGCAGTGGCGTTTGCGACTTGAGGACATAGCAACAGTTGAGACAAGGCACGGGGCCTGGTCGCGCTGGCTCGGCGGAACTGCAGTGCTACTACAAACCCGAGGTGCTGCACCTCAGGCCGGCATGAAAGGTAACTACCTCCCTTTCCTTCCTCACAGCAAGGCAGCCGAGTTATTTGAGGTCATCGGAATGAAGCCGGTGCAATTACCTGAACGACGGTTGGATCTGCTGAACTTCCTGAATAATACCGGGCGCTTAGTCTTGATGGGGAGCCCGATAGTGTTTGCAGTGGTGCTCTTTCTCCCGGTGACGTTCTGGGGTTCTCCGGAACTTATTTTTTACATTACCGAATTCGCAGTGCTGTTTCTCGCGCTGACGATGTGGCGCTGGCGGAAACACTGGAACTCAGGCTTGGCCATCAGTGACGCACATATCTCAGTGGGTCAGAGGCGATGGACAAACAATCACACGACCGCGAGTCTCGAAGACCTTCATGGAATGGAGTGCTATTCACTACCCTGGGCACGCAATCGCATTCTCGGAATACGCCCCGGACTTCCAGCTGTTGATGAGCTCATAACAGCGTCGACGCCTTGGACCATAGAAAACTGCATGAACGGCTGGAGAAAGAGCTAGTTTCACCACCACTTGCGTTTCCAGATCCCGTGGGAAGATGTCCTTAGATCTACTTCGGGAGACCTTCATGGAAGCCAAAATCACTATAGCTCGCGACTCACACGATCAGATGCGGATTCATCTGATCGATTCATCCTCCAAGCAGGGGATTTTTGAGGGCACTCTGACACTTGCAAACTTCACCCGTGCACTAAGCGGTGAGGCTCGTGTCCCAGTCCAGATACACCGGGTGTGCGGGCCAAACGAAGCTGGAAAGTTTGGGCTTCACCGCATCATCCGGAACCGCACCTGCGAAAAGGTTTGTTTCACCGACAGCCGCTCCCAAGAAGAAGTCGTTATCGACGATTTCAAAGCCAAGTGGCAGCCCGAAGGCTGGACCTTGTTCGATGATGGCCTGGAAACGCAGCAGCCCGGTGAACAGCACAATTACATTGTCTGTCGATGGCTCACTGACGTTGAGGTTGAGGAGCACGGATTGCAATCCGAAGTCCTGTTCTGAGTAATTCTGCAAGGTTCAAGCACGAAAAACGCAGCCTCTCCGGGTTTGTCTGCTTCGAACAGTGCGATTATTGCTACATACGAAATTAAGTGAGTCGGAGCAACTATGTCTTCTTTCGAACGGGATCTTACTCGAAAGCTCAACCAGACAGCCGCAATGGAGCTATTACGTCTGGAAGAGAGCGCCCTCATGCGTCTTACCGACGCGGAACTTCAACAATTGGTTGATGAGGAAGTCTCTGGCCTCGAACAAGAGGCGGCGTGATTATGAGGTGGGAGCCAAGAAATCATGATGGGTTGCTTATTGCGGTCGAAATTGAATTGGACAACGACGTACATGTGATGCCATGTCCTTTGATGAAACAAGCCTGCGGGCAAACAGACTACGAAGCCATCCGGCAATACTTCGACAGGCAGGATTATTGCGTGGGGCAAATTCTGTCGGTTCACCACGGGATGCTCAGCTTCCTAGAAGACGCGCCACAGTGATCAGGCCTGATGAAATGACCTCTTCCGTCAGCTGGTCCTTGAAGGCCTTTGTTGTGGCAACAATTTGCGCGTTACTCGCCGGCTTTAAAGCTGAGCTCGTTGGTTTGCAAAGCAACGCTGTCATTTATGCCTCAGGGATAATTTCTTTTGTAGCCGGAATGGGAGCTTGTGCAGCATTACGGCTTTTCAGAGGTGAACCTACATGAATCCGTTGGGCCTAAAACTTTGCTCGCCAAGCAGGATGGATCTAGTGGCGCTGGCTGTGCTTTTGCCCGTTATCGCGCTGGCTTTCACGAGTCTTCATTTTCTGCTGGATATCTCGCCTATCGTGCTGCGCAAAGCGTTCTTCATATTTTCGGCAGCCATGATGCTTGGCCCATTCGGTATTTCGCTTGGGCATAACGGCTGGCGCGTTCTCCCGATATACCTGGCAATCGGAATCTTCGCAGTCGTTGTTCTCTGATATCTCAACACAACCTTTTAGCAGCAACAGGAAAACTTAACTCATGGAAGCGTCACGATTCCTGCGTGAAAAATTTGACTTAAAACCGACAACTGAATCTGCACTGGCAGATATGAAAGCCGAATATTTGGCTAAGTGCCGCAAAGAAGTCGCTCATGACATGTTCTTCTACGTCATCGGCTCAGTCAGCCTGGCATTGTTGGGACTGGCTTACGCACAACCTGCACTCAAAATTTTGGCTGGCATCATCCTTGGTGTCGTTACCTTGGCCTATTTATCGGTAAATACACGAAACCTAAAACGGTTTGAAAAAGCCATTGAGCCTGTCGGCCTGGCCAGCCTCCCCAACCGTCTGATTCTGTTACAAGCGAACAGCACCAGCCTTAACTCGGAGCTTAAGAACCTTCTTAAGAAGCAGAACCGCCGGGTTTTCCGGTACCAGATTAAAGCACTGTACTCAGTGAACCATCGTGATCGCGTCCGCGATCTTCAAACCGCTCTATGACAAGGAGAGTTCTATGGGGCTCGCCGGCTTGGTGTCATTATCCTCATCGTGATGTGGACACTTCCAAGCAAGGAGGCAGCTCAGGAACGCTTTGAGCTCCAGTAAGCGAAAGCCAGCACATAGCACCTAATGTCTTCACTTCGAATCAAGTCCGCCCACGAACTCAAGCAAATGCGTGAAAGCAGAATGCTGGGTGAAAGGGCGGCCTCCCGGATTGAGAGAGAACTGGAATCCGCCCAGCAGGCCGCTAAAGAACGCGGCCTTGCACCTCGGGCAAAAAAATCCAAGCCCGAGAAGACCCCAGATCCCTCCTATTGCACGGTTCCTCCCGTACAACCAGCTGATCAGCTATATCAAGCGCTTGTGAGGCGCTGGGGGCGATTTTACTCAGGCGGAGAAGTCGTATGGGAACTACAGCCCTTTGATGATTCGGGCGTTCGACTGGACGCGTCACTCGTAAATCATCGAATAGGCCTGGAAATGGACGGTTGGCAATTCCACGGGAAGACATTATCTGGGTTTAAGAAGGACCGTAAAAAGCAGCTGCTATTTTGTCGCAGGGGCTGGCTCTTGTTTCGCATATCCAACGAACAGGTTCGGGAAGAGCTTGATGATGTGTTGGCCGCAGTCGAAGAAGCTATGACCTATCAGGTCAGACAGGAAGTCACGTTGCGCCAGCTACCGAAGGGTTGGTCCCGAATTGTTCACTCCCAACCGCAGAAATCCTCGTAAAGCTCATCGCCCTCCCTTTGCAATGTCCAAGGCCTGCACAAGAGATGCTTCGTGCTCTGTCACAGTAGAATTCCCATCGATATTAGTGCCGGCCCTCTCGAAGAACGCTTGGTAGGTTTTGTATCCCAGATCTGTGTAACGGATGGTTCCGTCCAGTTGTCGCATGTACCAGACCGTACTCAGCTCCCCGGAATGATTTTCGAACGACATCTGTGGCCTCCGACCCGTTGAGTGCTGGGTTCCAAAATTTCGCATGCGAAATTGCTACGCCCTTGCATTTCCCAAGCGAGAGTTACGATTAAGTGAGATCTTTGGAGTTTCACTATGAATCGTATCGGTCATCATGCAACAGGCGCAATCTCAGGCATCGGCGCAGCCACTTACCTGGACCTGTTACATACACAGACAACGTTTGCCGCTGGGGCCTGCATTATTGCTGGCTGGCATGGAGGCGTTTTTCCGGACGCCATTGAGCACATTCGGGGACGCTACTGGATTGCGCACCGTACTGTGACTCATTGGGCACCTCTCTGGATCGCGTTGGGTGTTTGGCTCCTCAGCAATCCTTATACAACCGCCCTGCCCTACCCTGGCATCACTTATCCGGCTCTACTCGGGTTCACAGTCGGCTGCATCACGCATCTCCTCTTTGACTGGCCTAATCCAACTGGCATTCCATGGCTTCACCCATGGAAACGACACTCTTTGAATCTGTGGAAATCAGGCAGAGCAGACACAGTTCTTGTCGCTCTGTGGGCGGTCACAATCAGTTCGACTTCATACCTTTGAGCACTGCTGGTCTTTGCTCGCTATCTATTGCCCGCTCTGTCACGAAACCAGGGATTTGGTAAGAGAAAAAGCGCAAACCCCGACCAAACTCCCGCCTCAAACCGCTACTGTTACGGCAGATTTAGAGAATGCTCACACTATCAAGAGGCTGGCAAGATGAAAGCGTCATTCTGGATGGTCGACAGTCGGTTTGGCGATATCGGGGTTGAACTCTTCATGCGCTTAAGCCGTCAGGAAAAGATTCAGTACAGCGCCCTTATGGCGAAGGCCGAGATACAGCTAATGACGGCGACCTTGACCGACCAATTATTGAGTCCTTCCGATTATCTCAGTTCCACAGTTGAAATCAGCCAGAGACACTGGATTTCCTACCAACATAGCTTGGATCTTGCCCGAGACATCCTGGTGGGCACGATGAGTACCGGAGAAAAATATCTGTCACTGGGTAGTACCTAACATTCCTCGCCTGCGAGATCTGTTTAGTCTGCGAATAGCATCGGATGTCGATCTTTCGGAGTGATCAAAATATAACCAAGTGAGGCCGTGCCGGAATTTCCAGGGAATTGATGACTGGTCATGAAGAGTTATCAACAGGGTTGTTCAGGGTTTCTGTGGAAAAGTGTTGGTTTTGACGACGTCAGGAAATAGAAAAGGAGTAAAAATAAGATGGCACTACCCCCTGAAATTGCAGGGTTCGATTTCCATTCGAAGCTGGGCTACGTCGCTTTGCGGGCTTTTTTTCGCATCTGCCAGGACTGGAATGCAAGCGTTGATGAGCAGATGAAGTTGCTTAACGTGGGCCTCATAGAGCTGGAGGAACTTCGCCAATTACCTGCTAACCCCCTGAAACGTGAACAACTAGTTCGTATTCGATGTTTTGTGCTGGTGTATAGACATGTCGTTGGAAAGTGCAGCAGTATTCCAAGAGCAAACAGGGAAGTAAGAACGCCACAATCTGGACAGCCATTTTTCGGAAGATCACCGCTGCACCTTATGCTCAATGGTGGCGTCATTGGGGTCGCAACAGCATGCAAAGCGATTACCGGAGAAGTGCCAGAAGTTGAAGGTTTGATGAAGAAGGCCTCCTGACCCCTACCCGTTTTGACTCCTCAGAAGCAGGCATTGTGGAAAGGCTACTTCGAGCAATCAAACGCCCGGCTGCATAGGCCGGGCAACTTGCATTTCCCCTATGACTGATAGTTTTGGGTTACAACGAAACCGAACTGAGGTCATGACATGCTGCACCAGAAACCCCTACCTGGCATTGATGAACAAGCGTTGAAAGACGCTCTACACAACGCAGGGTCTCGCTACGTCAATCTGTTATGCCGGGCCATGTCTGTGGCCCCCAAAGAGTCCTGCAAGGTTGTTTGGGTTGTTAATCCTAACGAGTCTCCCGTAGTTGTAAAAACCAACGTTTTCACGGCCATGTGTTTGTCTTTCGGCTGTCTCGTCGGGCCAGACCGCGAAAAGGACATTGAGTGGGTGGTTGCCAGTCTGGAATTCAAAGAACTGTTAATCAACGACGAGAATCTGGAGCAAATAAGCGAGCATTTTGCCTTTCTGCACAGCGCGTTTAAATCAATCAAAGCTGATATGGGAAGGTACGAGCATCGTCTTGTCTTTGGATATGCGCTCCAACTATTGCTCGAAAAAGAAACGTATGAGGTCTACGGAGATCTGGCCAAGCAATATGACCAGACAATCAACGGCCTACACGGAAAGACTAAGCTTGGAGAAAGGATTGAGCAGGCCGTTGCGCCATGCGTGAGAGAAATCGCACTACGGATATTGGAAGTTGAAGCAGAGTCTGAGATCTAACCTTCACCACCCTCTCGCCCGGCAAACTGCCGGGTTTTTTATTGCCCGCCCTGTGTGCCTTTGAAGCTGCGAGTGAGCAAATTCATAAGATCCGTTTTTGTCATGGACTGAGTGTTTTTGTGCAGCTGGTCCAGCGCCATCTCCGCCAACCAAAACACCTCATCTCCGGTCAGCGGGATGAACAACCTCTTCCCCTGGGTTGAAAGATCAATCCTGAGCACCCCACCAGACTGCCATTGGAGCGAGTAGCTCTTGTTACGAGATTCACCATGGTATTTGAACTCAATACCGGGAGTGATTCTAAGCACGCACGCGCAAAAACGCGGAAGCTCGATTGAGCTCACCTGAACTGTGAGCTTTTCACCCCATCGAGCCTCGCGATCTGTCACAGGGGCTAGCTCAAGGTTGAGGGAGCTGCCGTTGTCAGCTCGGGTTGTGACCTTTTGGATGGTACACGCGACCTGGGGGCGGAAAAATTTCAGCGCCTCTCCGAATTGACCGTCTGCACTGGCTGGCTGTCTTTGCATTCGTTCGACACCAATTGGAGTTAACGGGTTAGTCTGTTGAAAAGCCATGACACCAACCGGCGTCAATAAGGATAGATTAACGGATCGGAACGGCCAATTGTCTGGGGTTTACGTGAAAAATAGCCGCCACTTGGCCTAAATATCGTCGCTGGTCTGTAACAATAGAACAAGACTTAGATTGCAAGGTGTTCGCATGATCGACAACCTCATTGCCTGGGTTACCCAGCTTGCATGGCTATCATTATGCATAGTGGTACCAGGATTGATCCTCTATGTTGCCAATGAAGCTTGGTACGCGACGGTTGGGCGGTACTCCAAAAGAATTGAGCTCGCCACCGGGATAGTCGGAACGCCTGTGCATGAGCTATCACACGCTATAATGGTAAAGATGTTTGGCATGACTGTGGTCGAAATGGCTTTATATCAGCCTGATCCTCAGTCGAAATCACTTGGCTACGTGAGCTATTCGTACCGCAGCAGGTCGTTATGGCACGGGATAGGCCGATTCTTTGTCGGTATTGCTCCACTTATTGGGGGTGGGCTGGTGGTTTATGGGATGCTCTGGGCCAGTGACCTCCCCGTTCTTCATAACTATATTCACTTTATTGATGCCGGCTTTTTTTCAGCTTTCGGTTCATGGATTGAGGACCTGATGCGAGCAGTGAGTCGTCCAGTGGAAATAGCTGCTATAGCGCTGTGCACCATGGTCAGCACGCATGCGACTCCCAGTAAAGCCGACATGTCTGGCTCCCTGTCAGGATTGATCAGTCTCGTTGTGGTTTATGTTGGTTTCCGATTTCTGACTTCTCTGTTCCCCGTTTTGTCGGAGCAACACATCTACCCTATTATCAACCTGAACACTGGGGCTGTGTCTTTGGCAGTTCTGATCATCCAGATGGCAACATTTGGAGCCCTTGCATCACTCTTCCTGTCTGCATTGACCCTTGGCATTGGCAAAATGCGCACGGCGTTTCGTCAAAAACGGCTGTTCTGTTAAGAAATCAGCAGCCTCTCTTGCGAAGTGTTTTGCCCGAAGCGGGGATAATCCTGCCAACTCAAAGGCAATTCAATACGCGAGGAAAACAGACATGATGACACCCGAGCATTATGTAGAGGCTATGTCAGTACCCATGCTGCCGAGAGTCCATAACCCCTGGTCTCAGACCTGTGTGATGGAAACGAGTATTAACGGAGCTGTAGATCGTAAAGAACGCCTGATCGCGCATCTGGACTGCAAGCCTAAACTCATACTGGTAGGCAACTCCGCTCGATACCAGGAGTCCCGTTTCACTGGTATTCCATTCACCTCTGAACAGCAAATCCTCGATGGTCTCGTACCACGAGTAAAGCTTCCAGAAGGCATCGCACGTCTATCAAAGCGTGGCGAACCGATGCGTGATAAAACGGCAGAGATTGTGTGGAAGGCGTTGTACGAGCATGGGCTGGCCACAAGCACAATACTTTGTAATGCCGTCCCCTGGCACCCTGAGGGTGAGCGTGGAGCAAGCTCTGATCGGCTGCCGACGTATCGTGAAATCCAGCTCGGTCGAATCTACCTTCAGTCACTGCTTGATATGCATCCAAACGTACCTATTGCAGCAGTTGGCATGGTTGCTGAAAAAGCTCTGCATGACCTTGGTGTCCACTACAACGGCATCAAAGACCCTGACATCTTTGGATTCGATGCTTTCCGGGAGTCATTGGAAATGATTCTGGGGTGACTTGCATTTAAAAATACCGTGGCATGATTTCAGTACATTCAATAGAGAGGACGAAAATCATGTCTAAGCGCGAGCAGAATGCAGAAGTCACATTGTCCAAAACTGAATTTATGATCCTTGGGCTGATCGCGGGTGTATTAACGGCACTCACGATGACAGTCGTTCCATTCATACCAGCTGACATCGCCGATCAGACCTATCAACTCTGGAAGGGTTAAACATGGAAAAGCAGGAAACGCTTGCCAGGTTACTGGAGCAGTATGCTGGCAATACGCCTCAGAAGATCATCGCCCTCACCTACGGCAACGGGATTAATGCGATCCCTGAGAACCTTTCAGGCATTCGGCTTCGCTATGCCCGCATTGGAAAGGGATTGAGTGCGGACCTGTCAGATCTGTTAAAAGCAGATTGCGGGATCATCGACATACCGCATTGTGATGGTGATGCAAAGGCTACGCTCAAGCGCTTTCTACACTCGATCAAGGATGATAAAGATTATCTGATTATGACTGAGGCAACCGAATTGCTCGGGTCTGAACTGGTCCAACTACTGGACGGGTTCCGACCCCGGCTGATTGTAACGTCGAACCGACTCAATAAATGCGCCTAACCTGAGGATCTTCATGCAAGGGATCAGATTCCGCAAATACATCCGTCAGCAGTTCTTTGATCTGAGGCTCTTTGCAGCCGACATGGCCTCTTCGCTTCAAAATGATGGTTGCTGCAGTGTAAATGCAAGCTTGATCGAGGAATGCTTTGAGACTGCACAAGTCTTGGGTTGGGCGGAAGACGGCGTTCGCTATGACACGGAAACTCTCGACGGTTGCTTTGGCCTATACTCCCATGCGCTGGGCCTTATCGGGTCCAAGGTATATGCGGCAGACGATCGCTTTGAGAGCGAGTTTTTCAAGGACGATGCATGGGTAAATGACCAGTGGCCTACGGTTGGACCAGTGATTGATCACCTGAATGCGCAGATTGTTGAGGGTCTCAGCAAAGCTGATCTTGATCATAACGACACATCGACTGAGATGGATTCAGCATGGGGCAAGGTTCAGAACTTTATTGAGCAGGCCCTGGCCCACCCAATGCCCACCAATTCAGCAAGTGCCCTGATATACCGAATTCACTGAACCCTGCCCCTGCCATGACGGCAGGGGTTGCATTTTCTTGGATCATGAGACACTAAGACCGTAAAACCTGAGAGGAGTGAATGATGTACTTACGCCGCAAAATACAGATGTTAGCAGCCATCGTGGCATCGGCCCTGATGGTTGGCTGTGCCAGCCAGCCGAAATCACAAGCTTATATGCTCAATGAGTCGCTGGGAGGCCATCGTGTTCAGGACGAACTGACCAATGAGGACCACCAACGCTCTTCCCCGCTTCTCAAGCACGGCATTCTTATTGCCGGCGCTAACTATGAAAGCACAGCAGGTTTGGCTTTGAGTGATTTCAAGTACGAGGGCCTGGCTACCTCTCTGGTGGTTGCCATGCTCGATATCGCGACACCAAAGACGTATGAAAACACCTGGATTGTCGGTCGTCTCCCCATGAGAGAAGGTCAGTCGGGGCGTGAATTGCACAGCAAAATTTTCGATTCATATCTTGGGGCTGCAAAGACAGTCCTAGACGAATCCGGGCTTGAGTACGATGTCTTTCAATATGATGGCAAAGTTAATCGCGGCCCTGAAATTGATCTGGATGACACCTATCAGTTCGAGGTGTTCATCATAAATGCACCTGAGTACAACTGTGAGTTCATGACCACAGAAGATGGAAGAAAAGACAGCAATTGTGCCTTGTTGGTTCGCGCTGGCGGCCTGGAAACCGGTTACGCTCCCCCAGAACATGACTTGCATGGTGAGGAGTCCTGGAAGCTGAATAGCCGAATGAGACACCAGATCAAGTTCACGCTACAGGATGAAGGATTTCTACCAGTCATGGAAATGCACAAACGCATTTCAGAGGAACTACCGAGCTGGGCGTATATGTTCATGCCTGACGCAGAGGCCTATCCAGTGTTAAACACGAAAGGTGAAGCTAAGGGGTACCCGTATTTTCTCAACCGGGGTGAAGAGCTGCATTTCGTTACCCCCAAAACCGCCCAGAACTGATGGACATGCGTAAGTAGGCGTGGAGAAGTCTGCGCCTCTACCCCGCCAGATTCCAATTCTGGGGCCTGCAGACAGGAGTAAGCTGCCATGAATTACCGACATGCGTTAGGAGTCATCTACCTGGTGACAGTACTTTCAGTAATGATTGGCGCGTTATGGGCGGAAGAACAGTGCGTCACTCTTCCTGCAGATGCCGGCGAATCTCAAATAAAAGTAGCGTCAATCAAGCTCCTTGCAGAGCACACCCAAAATCGTTCGGAGCTGCAAGGACTTACTGTTCTTGAGGAAGGAAAGCTGTCAGAAGAGATAACACGCCGCGCCTATGGATACACAAAGCCTGGGGACGTTGTTGTTGTCCGGTCAGATGAGCGGATTCGCTTGTGTTTAAACAAACCAAAGGTGGAGTAAGCAGATGAAGACCATCGCAACGTTGATTGTAAGTGTAGCGCTTGGGTTCACGATCGTTGGGCAAAATCCTGATCTGGTTCCAGTAGCCCAACAAATTTCTGAGACAGCAAAAGGCCTGATCTCTCGATGAAAACCTTCTCACTGACCGCGCCGATCAACTTCTTCCTGGTGACAATCGTCATGATTGTTTTGGGTATGGTCCTGAACCGGTTGGTGATCGAATTCGGGCCAAATGAGTTTGCCCTCTCCGCGCTGATCTATGGGCCCTACTCCATAGGAGCTGGAGCAAGTGGCTTCCTCTTTCTAGGCCTCGGTGGGGTCTTCGCGGCTTATAGGCGATGGATTAAGGTGCTGAGCCTATTCATCGTTGGTACCGCCCTTCTCTATTTCAGCTATGGGATCTCACTTGAGATGGAGAAGGCCGCCCGAGCTGAACAACTTCCCGAGATGGTTGCAGATAGCGTGGGGTGTTTTCCAGATCGTTTGACGGGCGCACTGGCAAATCTGGATATCGTCCTTAGGGATTCCGTAGAGCTCTGCTCCGAGGCCTGAAGAATGCCAGCTATCGCAAACCACATTCCCAACGAAGTGCGAGACCTTCTTTCAGATTCACGCTATGGCATCTCGTTCCCCTGTTCTTCCGGATGCCAAATGAGGTTCATCGAAAAGGGTGAAAACCACGGTGGGTTTTATTCCTATCGCCAATGGGGCGGTGTTCGACCAGCAGTCGAAGCAGCCATCTCGCGCAACCAGCAATTACGGGCTCTTTTCGGACGCAACAAAACGGGTCGACCCAGAATCCGGCAGCGCGTTGAAGCCAGTTCGAATACGGGTGTGCTGGGAGTCTACAAGAACGCTTATTTGGACAAGCGTCGGGGGCTGACTTACATCCGTTACATGGCTTCCTGGGCTGAGCATGGGAAACCAAAAATTCGAGGCTTCCACCTGGTTGCAAATGCTTCTGCTGATCAGCACTTCCATGCCTTGAGGACTGCGATCGCTTTTCGACAAGCGTGGGAAAAAGACGGAGATGGTTTCGATCCTTCACGCTTTAGCCTTTGGAAATCTAAAAGGCTTTACGAGCCTGGAGATCCTGAACTGCCAGCAGATTTTTGGGATTAGTTGAAATGGCTCAAGAGAAGTTAACTGACGACGTTTTCGATGACATTGATCTCTTGCTTGACCAGGTTGATGAGCTGTCCAAGCTGGATTGCAACGCTACTACAGATCTCATCTCCTATGAGCTTGAGCGCGAAGGTATAGATCATGTAAGAATGTGCGGGTCCGTTGTTCAGGTAAGATCTGGAGAAGCTGTTTTCCCGCACTGTTGGATAGAGCTGGATAATGGCCAGATTCTCGATATTCGTCTACAGAAGTATTTCCCTTACGCTGAAGAAGTGCCGCATGGAAGGTTTCGTTCTGAGGTTGCCTACATATACCGAGGCTCGATGGCGATTAATGAGCGTATACCAGAGGATCTTCTGAATGCGATGGCGGCCTGACAGTTCAAACGACCCAAGAAGTTGAAAGTCGTTTTACCCGTTTGAAAATTTCGCATGCGAAAGATCTGAGCAATTTCAGAATTTGCCCTATCCTGCCTCGTTGATCACGAATCCAAATTTCGCATGCGAAAGATTCTGTCCTTACTAAATTCTGTTTTAGATTGCTGGGTCGACGACCTTACGAAATTTCGCATGCGAAATTCTTTTCGAAGCTGCACCTCTTTAGGTCGATGAATTTAAACGTCAACTCCTTGCCCAGTGCGATTCCAGCACTTTGGTAAAAAAATACACAGCAACCTCAACCCTTACTCTCCTCCACATGAGTAACCTCATAATCAAAGATCCATGGAGGTACTGATGTCTGTTTACGAGCTCACTCATCTTTTAGGCGATTTACCTGGATACATCAAAGAGGACCTCACTGAAGCTCTCATTCAAGCAACTGATGAGCTTTACGACGGTGACCGGCGATTACACTCCCGCAGGAAATTCGCTGGTTCTAAAATGCTGATCCGTAGATACGACGGCGAGCAAGGGCACTGGGAAGAAGTTAGCCCGGATGATTTTTCACGAGGTGGAACACTCATTTACATCCCAAAAAAATTCTCACGCGGTACTAAGTTGTGGATCAGCATCCGTCCAGACAAATCATTGACCCACTTGGAGCCTTTCATAATCGCGGGCGAAGTTCGCCATGTTTCCCGAATGGGCGATAGACACAGAACGGGCATCCAGTTTCGTCCGGAACTGGTTAAAGACCTTCGCCGATTTCACACAGAACGAGCGCTGCAGAGCTTTGAGGAATTCCTGGCTGTGATCGAGGATGCTAAGCAAAGCCGCGTTGAAGAGCGGTGAGGACAAACTGATGAAACTATATCTATGCGAGAAACCTTCACAAGCAAAAGATCTGGCCAATGTCCTTGGCATTCAGAAACGAGCTGATGGCTTTATTGAGTGCCAGGGTGGACAGTCGGTCACTTGGGCGTTTGGCCATCTCGCAGAGCAATTCATGCCCGACGACTATGATGAGTCACTAAAGCGCTGGGAACTTGAATCGCTGCCAATCATCCCGAAACCCTGGAAGATGAAAGTCAAAAAGTCAGGGGCGAAGCAGTTCAAAGTCATCAAGGAACTCATATCCAAAGCAGATAGTATCTGCATCTCCACGGACTATGAGCGTGAAGGTGAACTCATTGCCAGAGAGCTGATGGCGTTATGCAAGTTTGATGGGCCGGTGACACGCCTGAAGCTGACAGCACTAGACGAAACATCAATTAGAAAAGCGCTGGCAAACCCGCTCCAGGGGCGGGAAACCGAGCCTTTGTATTACGCAGGAATGTCCAGAGCCAGAGCTGATTGGTTGGTAGGGATGAACCTCTCTCGGCTATATACATTATTGGGTCGAGCAGCTGGAGGCGAATTAACGCTGCACGTTGGGCGCGTTGTTACTCCGACAGTTGCACTTGTGTATCAGCGTGACAGATCGATCGACGAATTTGTTCCGTCACCATTCTATGAAGTCACTGCGAACATTCTGGTCCAGCGTGGACATTTCACTGCAAAATGGATTTGCCCAGAGGACATGGCCGACCCAGAGGGCCGCTGCATCAACAAGGGGTATGCCCAGCAAATTGCACAGAGTGTTCAGGGTGCGCAGGGCAGGATTGCCAAAGTCACTCAGAAGAAACGCAAAGAAAGCGCTCCACTGCCATTTGACCTCACCAGTCTTCAGCAGTACGCCGCAAAACGGTGGGGGTACACGGCCCAACAAGTGCTGGATACGGCTCAGTCACTCTATGAAACCCACAAGCTGACATCTTACCCGCGAACGGATTCACGGTACCTGCCCGATTCACAGCATCCTGATGTACCGGGGATTCTGCAAAGTATCAGTAGAACTGATCCTGATTTTGCTGGTATTTGTGCTGGAGCTGATGCGACTGCAAAGGGCAGGGCGTTCAACGATTCAAAGGTCACAGCTCACCACGCGATTGTTCCTACCCAAAAGGTGGGGGATCTGTCTCAACTCAGTGAGCGCGAGAGACAAGTTTACGATGCTGTCAGGCGTTTTTACGTTGCTCAGTTTTACGAGCCGTACCAGTTCGAATCAACAGACGTGATTGCACACATTGGCGGAAACTCTCAGCAAGATCCCCAGCAGTTCGTAGCAAAGGGCAAGGTTCCGCTCGCGATGCGATGGAGAGTCCTCTTTCAAGAACAGAGCGAGCACGACCCAAAAGACGAATCGGAGGAAAAGGAAGAGAACACCACACTTCCCGCAATGTCAGAAGGGGAGGGCGCACAGGCCAGAACGGCACAATTCCATGAGAAGATGACCAGGCCAGCCCCCCACTTTACCGAGGCAACATTGCTTGCGGCCATGGAAAACATAGCCCGCTTTGTGCCCGAGCCCAAATTTAAGAAGGTGCTAAAAGACACCTCCGGAATCGGGACCCCCGCAACCAGAGCCGGAATTATCGAAGGTGCAATCCAAAAAGGCTACCTCACGCGTGAGAAACGCACTATACGTTCGACGCCGAAGGCAGGAGCTCTAATTAGCTTTGTACCGAAAGTCGTTGCAAGTCCGGGTATGACGGCGGCCTGGGAGCAAGAATTGGAAAAAATTGCGTCAGGGGAGCAGACCATGACCAATTTCCTCTCCGAGCTTGAGCGATGGCTGACCCAAATGATCGAGAAAGTCAAAGTCAGTGGAATAGCCGATAACCCTGAGATTAAGGCTGCCCTAGCAGCTGAGAAAGGCCCCACCTACGACTGCCCCTCTTGCGGTTCAGAGATGCGAAAGAGAAAAGGTCAGTATGGTGATTTCTGGGGATGTACATCTCGCAGCTGCAACAAGACCTTCGACAACTACCGAAACAAGCCTGATTTTGAGGGGAAAAAGAAGAAGGCAAAGTTCAAGAAAAAGGGGCCCGCAAAGAAGCCAAAAGCTGCTTAGACAACAGTGGTAGACATAAAAAACCCGGCCAAGTGACCGGGTTTTTTGTGAGTACAAGAATTTGTTTTACCTGGTACAGCTGCCGGCATTCATCGAGATCTGTTTGTTGTGAACGCAGCCTGTGTCTTGAACACTGTAAACCTTAGTTCGCTCTGAGAAATGGTAGTCTGGGAACCACTCGCTTGCAGGGTACGGGTAGCTGGTGTTGCTGGTTGTTGTTCCGACTGATTCGCCAACGGTCTCAAAGTAGTTTTTTCCAGCATCTGTATCCATGCCGGCCCCAAGGCTCCCTGTCACCTCCTGAGCTGAATTTTGCAACTCCTTGAAGCTCTCTGAATAGTCCATTCCTTTGAGGACGTTCAGAAGGTCTGAAGGCTTCTCAGCGGTGTTTATCCCTTCGCTGCCGAGCAAAGTACCGGCAATGAAACTCATATCATTGGAAATGAGCCAGTGCTTCAGTGCATTCCTTTGAGCATCAGGGAGGATGGTCTTCAGTGCTACTGGAGTTAGCATGGACACTGCAACAAACACAATCATTAAACGAATCATCATTCCCTCACACGCCGTTTTGGATGATCTGATTATCTGGCAGGCAGGGCAGGGGAGTGGGAAGGGTGGTTGCTTTTTTATTGACCAAAAAGGAAAAAACCTCCCAGAGGAGGTTTTTAAATTGAAACAAAAAGAGAAAACACCTTTTGTCAGGCGTGTTGAGTATAGAGCAAGGGGCTAGTCAGAGCCTGTGTTCAAATAAACAACATTCCCGCTTCGCTCGATTGCTGAGCCAGAGTTGTAGGGCTCACCCATTGGCCGATCGCCGGGACTGGGCTCTGCACCAATCGACTGGCGCATGATGTTCCATGTTTTGAGCAGTTTGTCTTTCTCTGCTTTGGTCAATCTTTTGCTGGCATCGCCAGATAGCTCGATAGCCATCTCATCAGCAATACTGACCAAATCATAGAGCAATTTGTCACGCATCATAGAACCTATTCGGTTGTTGCAATCCTGATTTGTAAAAATAGAAGATCAGAAAGTGCATCAAAAAATTTTACTGAACGTTCATTCAGGTTTTTAACGATAGAGCAAAACGGAATAATTTTCCAACATGTCAATACGTGGAAGGCTGTACCATTACGCTGAAAAATCAGTGTTATCTGTCTAATAACAACAAGATAGCGAGTATCAGATATCAAACCGCTCGAATGAGCTTTTACAATATTTCACCGCAAGTGCCGCAAGGTTGGCAAGTAGTCTTTGACTAATGGTGTCATAGGTTAATTTCGCATGCGAAAGATTCAACCCTAAGCGACCAGCGTACCTGGTTGAGTGTCTCCGCACATATACCGCTCAAGTATTAATCATCAACCCGAGTGAACTAAAATCGTCCAATCTTTCACATGCGAAATTTGTTAATGAAAAAACACCATTAATGGCGTCCAGTAATGGACATACGAGTTTAAGTCGTTTAGTGTTTCACAAAGTCGCCATTACAGGACCATTGAAAGGAACCTTCATGTCAGAACAGTCAGAAACAAGAACCCCAGTTATCGCCGTTGCGAACATGAAAGGTGGTGTAGGGAAGAGCACCCTCGTCATTCAGTCAACGTTTGCTTACTCCTCTGACAAATACCGCTTTCCAGACGATCGTAAGATTTTGGTGATCGACATGGACCCACAGGGAAACAGCAGTACGCGCTTGTGCCGCAAGACAGATCTGACGGACCTGGAAGGGACTCGGACTTACGAGCTATTTAAAGAAAACCTCGATGAGATCAAGCCAGCTCATACACCGTGCGGTGCGGAGCTGATATTTTCTCTTCAGAACGACGGGAATCTTGATGACGTTGAGCTTGAGCCGATGGAAATCTTCATGAATCCGATCAAGCATATTGCGGAGCTGGCCGATTCTGGTCGCTATGCAGCGATCATTCTGGATTGTCCTCCAAGTCGTTCCCGTAAGTTCATTGCGGCTCTCAGCTGCGCAACGGATGTCATTGTGCCGGTTGAAGTCAGCGGGTTCGCCACAGATGCACTGAGCGGGATTATGGAAAGCATTGAGCTGGCGGCTCAGGTTAATCCAGATGTCAAACTAACTGGCGTCGTAATCAACAAATTCAATTCACGATCTGCCAGGCACAAGCAGGAGCGGGATACATTGATCAACGCTCTGGGCGATAAAGTGTTCGCTCAGGCACTGGTAAATCGCGCTCCAGTCGATGAAGCAAATGCCGAGGGTATCCCCGTCAGCAAAATTACGTCGGGTGCGGGGCGTGCAGCGACCAAAGAGGTCCAAAGTATCTGTAACGAGATCGCAAAACGTTCCGGCATCCAGTTTGAATCTGCAAAGAAGAAGTCTGCCGCTGGAAAAGTGAAGAAGGGCTAAGCAAATGGAAAACACATCACTTAAAAATCTTTCGAGATTCTCAGAGGAAGCCGAAAAGCGGCGGAAAAGAGAAGAAGACCAGAAAGCCGTTCAAGAACTGATAAAAAGCGGCAAACAGATCCTGACGGTTCACTGGTCAGAGGTTTACTCGGACGTACAGGTTCGCAGGAAATTCAAAGACATTCCTGAAATCGCTGACTCTTTAAAGCGCCATGGCCAAGAAAACCCTATTCAGGTCGCTCCTAAAACGGATAAGGGGTACTTAATTCGACGCGGTGAGCGACGTTGGCGCGGCTGCAAGCATAATGACTCCATGGTGGACATCATCATCGATGACCGAGCGTTGAACGATCCGATCTTCGAGTTAAGGCTCCAGCTGATAGAAAATCTTCAGCGCGATGACTTAACGCCAATGGAGATCGCATTCGGGTTTCAGCGCCTTCTCGAAGGCAAGATGACCCAAAAGCAAATTGCCGAAGATATGGGCATGTCAGAATCGAAGGTATCAAAATACCTGGCTCTCATTAAATGCCCGCCATGCGTCCAGGAGCTATTGGAGGAAGAGTACACAACAGATTTGGAGCTCGCTGGGATACTTCGCAAGATTCACGACATCGAGCCTGATCGCTGCGAACAGATGTGCTCAACTATTATCGAAGATGGCATGTCCCGAAATTTCGCCAATGGCATCCTTCGGGGCCTGAAGCAGGAAAAAAGCGACATCGATCGTGCCGATGCTAATCCCAAGAGTGGGAATCCTAAGCTTGATGATCCCGGATCGCTGGCTGAGGCAGAGCATAAGCGGGAGCTTGAGGAATCAGGTTTGAACGAAAGTGGCCTTGAGTTGCCACCTGGACCTGACCCTGAACCATCAAAGTCATCAGCTAAAGCCCCAGCGCCCCAAGATCCCCATGCTAAGCAGGAAGCTGCACTGCTTAATGCGGACGGTTTTTATGAACGCCGTGCTGAAGATGCAGTTCTGTTGTGCGAAGTGGTGCACAACGGAGCCAAACGTAAAGGTATTTTACAGCTTCATCTGCTTGCAGCCGAAGACGATGAAGTCGTAGTTCGGATTGCGAGCGACATCGGCGAAGATGAGCTAGTTGCATTTAAGGCTGAGGATGTAAAGCTAGTTGGATTCAAGCAATAACTGTGGAGAGATTGCCTGCTAATTGATGTTAGCAAACGTTACTGGGCTGTTTCCGGCAAAGTATGAGGTGCACCTTGTGAGGAAGTGTGGAGAGATTGCCTGTTTACTTGTCACCTATGGCTTGAGATGACGACAAAAGCAAACAAAAACATAGGCATACAGTTTTGGCCAGGCTAATCTTTGAGCTGTGGTATGTGTCATGCGTACACATCAGCCATTAAACCTGCGAGAAACAGGCAATCTCTCCACACTCCGAAGGGCGGTACTAATCAACAGGTAATCTCTCCACCGTTTTGAGAAAAGGCTTAACAAACAATGAGATACAAAACAGGCAATCTCTCCACACTAACAGGCTTTTTCTCCACCGTTTTCAGGCTTTTTCTCCACCGCTTTCAGGCTTTCTCTCCACACTTGGCAGGCAATCTCTCCACTGCTTTCAGGCTTTCTCTCCACACTTGGCAGGCAATCTCTCCACCGAATCGATTGTATGTTATTGATATTATTAGGGGTAGATCTTGTGTGAATCAGCCCGAAAAGAGAAAAGTATTAAAAGGTAAAAGTTAAAAAGGGAATCTTCTCTTGAAAGAATCACAAAAGACCCAGAGCAACTCACGCCTGGTGGTGCAGAAGTCCAATGAACTGATTACTGCTCAGTACCGGTTGCCATTGGTACAGCAAAGGTTGTTGTTGCTGCTGATATCACAGATCGAACCCAAGAGGGCAATTACCGCTGATGATTGGTTCTACGTCGACGTAGAGCTGTATGCGGAAGTTTTCGATCTCGATATCAACGGCGCATACAAAGCTGTTGGCAAGGCTGTACATGACCTTGCTGAACAGTGGGCCCTCCTGGAAGACAATGATGGTCAGAGAACCGAGGTTCGTTGGATCGGAGCAAAGCGCTATTTGAAGCGATCTGGACGTGTAGGCGTGAAGTTCAATAGCGACATGATCCCTTACATCAGTGACCTTCATGGCCGGTTTACCCAGTACGAACTCAGGCACATAGGGCAGATGAAGAGTGCCTGGGGAATCCCGTTTTATGAAATGCTTTCACGCTGGCGGAATAAAACGATGCAGTATTTTCCGCTTGAGGCACTCAGGGAGAAGTTCCTGCTCCAGAACAAGTATCCTAACTGGCGTGACTTCAAGCGCTATGTCATTGAGTACGCGATGACTGATCTCAATACGCCAAAAAGCGAGTTCGAAGTTAACTGGGAACCGGTTTACGGCGGCAACAAAGTGATAGGCATAAACGTCTTTTACAAACCGAAGCAGGCGGTGCTGGACGAACGAAAACAGATTGAGTCCGAGAAGCGTGCCAAGCGTAAACCGAAAGCCAAGGACACGTCTCAGGAAAGCAACAAGAGCCGGCAAAATCAGGAATGGGAGAAGTACGGGTACCTACTGGAACATGAGTGGAGGGATGCTCTGCGCTTGAGCAAAGAGATCGACTTCGACATAACGAGCTACGAGGAATACCAAATGGCCAAAGAGAAGGAAAAACGCACCGCGAAGAGAAAAACGGGCCGCCAGAAAACTCTTTTCTGAAGAGAGGTGCAAAAAAACACTTCCTCTTGGCATTTTTGTGGGGGTAGTGCTTTGTAAGATTTCCTGAAACGAACATGAATCAGGAAATAGCTCGTGACCGAAACCACCCAACGGACAGCAGACCAGCGCCTTAATGACGTACTTGAGGCGTTTATGCGTGAACACCGCGCCGACAGGCGTAAGTCTTTTATTCTCCGAATCCTGATGTGGACCTATTTGATCGGGTCTACCATAGCTTTCGTCGTATTCCTCAACACTGGAAAGGATTCTCAAGTCACGGAGGAAACTGCTCATATTGCCAAAGTTGATGTGATCGGTCAGATCAAGCGCAAAGGTGGCGTGGCCGCCTATCCGACAATTGAGGCCCTGACCAAAGCCTTTGAGACAGAAACAGCTGAGGCAATCATACTGGATATGGATAGCCCTGGGGGCTCTGCAGCGCAGTCAGATCTCGTTTACCGTGAGTTGCTTAGGCTGAGGCAGGAGTATCCCGAAAAGCCCGTGTATGCGGTTGTAGGCGACGTGTGCGCGAGTGGGTGTTATTACATTGCCAGTGCTGCGAATGAAATCATTGTGAATCGCACCTCAATGATTGGGTCGATTGGAGTCCGGATGGATGGTTTTGATTTCACCGGCCTGATGGACAAGGTAGGCGTTCAGCGCCGGGTTCTATCTGCTGGCAAGAACAAGGTGCTCACGGACCCTTTCCTGGACATGGACCCTGAGGTAAGAGCACACCTTGAGCAGAACGTGCTGGCGGAAACGCACAAAGTCTTCATCGATGCGGTGAAGAAGGGTAGGGGAGAGCGGTTGAGCGCCGACGATGAAGTGTTCAGCGGACTGGTTTGGCTTGGCGAGCAGGCGATTGAAAAAGGACTCGCGGATCGCTTGGGCAGTGTTCAAACCGTTGTTCGCAATGTGGGGAAGGACATCGAAGCAGTTAATTACACGAATCGGCCAGTAAGGATCATGGACTGGATTACTGGGCGTGCTGTAGAGGCTGTCGCCAATATTGTGTCAGATACACGCCAGCCGCAGCTGGAATTCTAATCCTCACTTCCGCACTGAGTGTTTTGCCGGCTTTTTTGGTGCGACCATGCCGGGCTCACCAAAAAAGCCTGCATCTCGCAGGCTTCTCGTCTCCGTGGAATCAGACCTAATCATTCACACTCAATTTTACCGTCATATTCCTGGATAATGAATCGGTCACGGTTTGATTGTTCTGAATCGTCACAATGGCGATCTTCAATCTCTGTCGTCAGGGTCAGATTGGGCATAGAGCAGTCCGACTTCACTACATCGGGAATCTGCTCGACTGACGATGAAAGCATCTGGCCCCAATCATCATTCGTCATGTCCTCACCTCCAGAGCAGAACTTCTCCCAAAGCTCCAGATCGTAGTGGCTCAATTGGGTCTTTTTGTCTGACGCTTGAATGATGGCGAGGGTTTTCATGGCCTTCTCAAGCTTTTCGGTGAATTTCTTTTCGTCACCACTTTCTTTGCTTTTGCTGAGCTCATTCAGAGCCTGGTTGAGGCTTTCCCGTTCGGCTTTAGTAAAGCTATCCGAAAGATCGAATCTGCCTGCGAAGTCAGCCAGGCTTTCGATATCTGCGGTTCTTCGCTCATCGGCCATGACATGAATGGTGGCGGGCTGAAGAACAGCAGCACCACCCAACCCCTTATTGCCGTACGCGGTTGTAGCAATGCTATGGATATACCGACGATTGTCTTCTTCGAACACTAAGGTTCGCTCAGTGACAACCGTGGGAACCTTATCGTTGCTGGAGCAACCCGTCAGAACGACCGCCCCGACAAGCGCACTCAACAGTGTCTTCTTCATGAGTCTTACTCCGCTGATCAAATGATAAGACCAGTCTAAGGAGTTGTTCTGGGGAAAAGTCGCGAAAGGAGGCTAAAAAACGACGCCTACTTGCCCCGAAAGTCTTCGCTTCTCTGAAAAAATTAGGTCCAGTTCAATAAACAGTGACGCTGAAGTGATGCTTACGAAAATTCTGGGCAAGTTCAAAGGTGGCGTTCATGCCACCAAGGAAGACGGCACACTGGATCTACCTCCAGTCGAAACCTGTTCGCTTGAGTTGTTGAAGCGTTCCGATGAGCAGGTGCCTAAGACTTGGAAGAACATTGATGTCTATCCTCCTGTTGCGAAGGCGATCCCGGCTGAACCCCTGGATGGAATTCTCTATCGCAACAGGCAACGAATTCTTGATATCAACGAAGCACTGGGACTGAGCGATGAGGAGTTTGACACTTTACTCATGCCCATCATCAGGAACTTTGCCAGTTTTGTGCATCTGTTACCGAGCTCTGAGGCACATCACCATCGGGGAGCCGGTGGTGCCTTGCGTCATTCTCTGGAAGTCGCGTTTTGGTCAGCTCGTGCCGCTGAAGACATCATTTTTTGCCGGAATTCCAATCCAGTCGAGCGCCGGAAAATTGAACCACTTTGGCGAGTTGCAACTTGTGTTGCAGGACTGCTCCATGACGCAGGAAAACCGATTGCGGATGTGACTGTTGCCGATGAGAATGGCGAAATATGGCACCCTCTCCAGCAGCCGCTCTATGAGTTTTTGAGGTCCAAGAGGCGCTCTGGTTACTACATCTCATGGCGTGGAGGGCGCTATAAGCGCCATGAGGCGTTCACGCAGAGAGCCTTCGACAAGATCGTTCCATCGTCGTTCGTATCTCATTTGATGGCGCACGATCCGAACATCATGTTTGCCGTGAATGATGCGTTTTACACGCTGGACGATTCCAACCATATCGCCAAAATCGTTAATTGGGCTGACCAGGAATCAGTTCGCAGAGATGCCATGGAGGATGTGGAGCGTCGCACGGGTGGCGACTTTGACTACGGTCTTCCGATACATCGTCATGTATTCAACTCAATGCGTCGGCTTCTCCAGAACGGTAAATGGACCATAAATCAGCCCGGCGCAAAGGTCTGGCATGGTGACGAAGGTACATTTGTTGTCTTCAAGCATGGCCTGACTGAAATTATCAGCGACATCAAAAAGGAAGTGGGCGTCACCATCCGCAATGACGCTGATGGTTTGGTGGATGAGTTTATTCAGCGTGGCCTGGTTCGTCCGCGCTATGTTCCTGGCGGTGAACCGCAAAGTGATGAAGAGCTGGGGGAGTATTACCTTTATTGGGTTATCACGCCGAAAATTCTTGAGAATGCGGGTGGTGGTGAGCCGATTAAGCTCACTGCCATCAAGATCGACAGTGCTGATCGACTATTCCGGAGTGAGCTCCCAGCGGCGGCAGATATCAAGGTTTGGTCAACTGAGGAGCTGGGTGGTGGCTTCCAGCCAGAGTTTGGGGCGAGCCAGTGTGTCGAAACGGTCTGTGGTGACGATGTAAATATTGAAACCGGGGAGGTTGTTGCAGCAGCGCCAGCCTCGCCTGACGATTCAGCTCAGACAGGGAAACCCGGCAGCGAGGCATCCGCAGAGCTAGCAGAGAGCGAGTCAGACGTACCTGGTGATACTCCGGATACCAAACAGCAAAATGCAAAAACAGCCGGGTCGGATCAAATCGCAGTCGCTGGGGCTGACGCTGGCGGAGAATCAACTAGCGCAGAACCACAAGACACAGAGAACTCTCCCGAGAACAATCCCAAGCAATCCTTGCTGCACAGGGCGAAAACTGGTTTCGGCGGTCCAAAGCGCCAACCCAAGCAGCAGCAAACAGAAAAAGCTACCGAACCAAAGGAAACCGAGCCCGCTTCGAGCGATGTAAGCTCCTTGCTTTCAAGCATCGATGAAGACATGGAGATGCCGTTCGGACTGTCTGAAGAAAGCGAAGAGGAGGATTCAGAGGATAGTTCGGAGCCATCAAAACCTGATGACTTGAAAGTCTCCAGCTCTCAGGAGCAGAAGCCCTGTCGCGAACCTGAGAAGGAGAAACCTGCAGAGCCGAAGGAAGCGCCATCGGAAGCCACAAAGGTTGAGAAGTTGGAAGTCGAGGTATCTACGGCTGAGATCCCAACATCCGACCCGGCCAAGCGGCAAGCGCCTGAAGCCCTCTCTGGCGACAAAAGCCATAGCAAGAAAGCACGAAAACAGAAGGTCTCTTCACATGCGTCTCTCAACCCACTGCTGAATAAACAGCAGGGCTCAACGGAAAAAGCGCCGATCAACAAAACAGCGCCCGTCAGGAAAATGGGCAAGTACAAGAACATCGAGAAAAAGGCGTCTGAAACGGCACTGATGTACAAACCTCTGGATGGCGATCCAAAGCAAAACTTTAAGCAGTTTGTGCTGGATAACGCTGCAACAGGAACGGGACAGATTATCGAGACCCTGGTCGAGACCGTTGTGGAGCATGGTGAGCAACTAGGCCGGCGTTGGTTTATTGAAGATGGAAGTATTGCCATAGCCTATCCATCTGCGTTTGAAGGGATTACTGCCAGTTCAGCCGATGCTCTGAACCGCCTAGACAAAGCCAACATCCTCAAGGCAAATCCAAAGCAACCTATGTCTAAAGTCATGGAGATCCACGGCGTCATGTCCCTGGTTCTCGATGACCGCACTTCTGAAATCATCGTTGCCTACCTCAAGGCTCAAGAAAAAGCGATCGATCCACTGTATGTGCCTCCGCACCCCGATCTAAAAGTGGTGAAAAGGGCAATCGTTGCAGTCCCAGATAAAATCGACGCCAAAAAGCGTCAACCCAGTAAGCAGCAGTCAAAAAAACCGAAGAAGCGTTCAGAAATCAGCAGTAACTTTTCAGGAAAAAGCGGCAGGAAAGGTGACACTGGTCCAAACCAAAATTCCGGAAAACAAAGCCAGCCTAAGCCGGCTTCTGGGGAAGTTGAGGGGGTTAGTGCACGCACTAAAGCTGCAATCGATGCGATGGATGAGCTGGTTGAGCAGATGATTGCGGGTGAGGGCGATCTAGTAGATGACATGTCTATCGATGGCAGTGACAGGAGTGTCCCTCATTCAGTGGTGAATGCTCTAAAGGTTCGTTATCCAACGATCAGCCAATCCCTGGCCCGCCAGAACTTTTGGAAAGCGGCGAAAGAACATGGGTTCGCCTGGGAAACCAAAGATGGCAAATACACATTGAGAGATAAAAAAGCATGAGCATGGAATACGACGCGCATGGCTATGAGATGGCCTGGCGTCCAAACTATGAATTTAGGGCTGTCATTGGGTGGTTTTTGGCTATTTTGGCTGCAATCACGGTCAAGTTTATGGCCGGAATGCCAGCGGAGCCCTTGTACATCATGATTGGTATTTGCCTGCTCATGGCATTCTCTCGATCACGGGATGCATTGAGACTCCATAAAATCCACAAAAATCTGAAAGGTAAGTCACTCAAAATTATCGAGCTGAGCGAAGTCGTCGACCAAATAGAAGGTCATCCTGATGAACTTTGGCTTGGCTATGGTTTTGACTGGGGGCCAAAGCACGCACAAAGAGCCTTCGAGCTGGGCAAGCGTGATTGGTCTGAGCTTCGTGCGGACGAAAAAAACCCGGATATGGGTGTTCGCTGGCTTCATGGGATCGAGCTAGAAGAGGAGCCCATCTTCCAACCGATGAAGCATGTAGAAGGGCATACGCTGATTACCGGAACAACTGGTAGTGGTAAGACCCGGTTGTTTGATCTGCTCATAACTCAAAGGATTCTCGCTGGTGAAAGTTGCCTGGTGCTCGACCCCAAGGGAGACGCTGAAACCCGCGAGAACATGCGTCGGGCGTGCAATTACATGGGCGATCCGGGCAAGTTTATTTCCTTCCATCCGGGTTTCCCTCAGGAATCCGTTCGGCTTGATCCTCTGGCTAACTTCTCCCGGCCTACAGAGCTGGCCTCCCGTATTGCTGCGTTGATCGCTACGTCTTCCGGTGGTGAGGTATTTAAGGATTTCGGTCAGATGGCGATGAACAACGTTATTCAGGGGCTCCTGCTGATCGATGCCCGACCTTCTTTGACGCGACTGAGGCGCTATTTAGAAGGTGGGGTCGAATCGCTTGTGCTGCAGGCGGTCACTAACTACATCGAAAGACAGGCTCCAGACTTCAACCACGACTTCCGGGCGGTTTTGACAAAATTAGAGAAAGCGCCTGTTCACAAGCGAGCGACCGCTGCCGTTCAGTTCTATCGAGAGTTTGTTCAGCCAGAGCAACCAAATAGCGACCTGGAGGGGCTATTAACACAATTTAGCCACGACAAAGCCCATTTCAGCAAGATGATCGCGTCGCTCTTGCCTATCATGAACATGTTGACCTCTGGCGACCTCGGAGCCCTGCTCTCGCCTGAGCGGACTGATCAGGATGACGAGCGCCCAATCTACGACACTCGAAAAATTACCGAGCGCAATAAAGTTGCGTACATAGGTCTGGACAGTTTGACCGATGGAATGGTTGGCTCTGCGATCGGAAGTATGGTGCTTTCAGACCTCGCAGCGGTAGCTGGTGACCGATACAACTATGGTGAAAACCTGAGGCCAATCAACATCTTCGTTGATGAGTGTGCGGAAATTATTAACGATCCTCTTATACAGCTCCTTAACAAGGGACGCGGGGCAAAATTACGGCTTTTTGTAGCAACGCAGACTATTGCGGATTTTGAGGCAAGATTGGGGGATGCCGCCAAAGCAACCCAGGTTCTCGGCAATATTAACAACAACATCTCGTTGCGGGTAATTGATCCAGACACCCAGAAATACATCACCGATAACTTGCCACTGACACGCGTTAAATACGTGATGCGAACGCAGGGTATGAGCTCAGATTCGAGCGACCCTGCCATGTTTGGTGGCAACCACGGTGAGCGCCTCATGGAGGAAGAATCCCCACTGCTGCAGCCGCAGCTGCTGGGCTACCTCCCCAACCTTGAATATATCGCCAAGATAAGCGGTGGCCGTATCGTGAAAGGTCGACTGCCAATTCTTGTGGAAAGTAAAGAGAACCAAGCGGCATGAAACAGGAACCCACAGTTGCAGAGCAACTCACTCAAACCATCGCCCGAGACACCAAAAAGCTGAACCGTCGCTCCAGCTGGATCACCAAAATCATGGAATCGCAGTGGCCGACGTATTTGCTCCCGGTGTCGAGGGTTATCGAAGCACTTGGTCTCAGAAACGAGGATGAGTTAGAGGGTCATCGTAAGGCTCTTATCAATATGCTCGCTTCTGCCCTTAACGATTATCGAACTGGCGCTGAGACGATCTGCGAGCAGAGCGGAGTGATGCCCTATGAGATTCCAGACGCAACTCGTTATGCCATGTACCTAAGTGGTCTAGTAGATGAAATCACAAAGCGCTTTGAGTGCGTCACAACGGCGGACGCCATCGAATTGAAAGCTCGGAAAAAGGCTAAGCCTGAGATGGCCAAGGTCGCTGCTGTACGCAGTGAAGTTTACATGCTGATTTGCTCTGAAAGTCTTCAGGATTACATGAGAGAGACCGGAAATGAACAAACCATTATTGCTGACGCTTCTGCTGATTGCGCTTGAGGTGCTCTTTATCGCGGCACTGCTACCTGGCAAATGGTCAGAGACGGCTATGCAAAAAGAGGCTCAAATGATCGAGTCCATTTCAGGGCGAGAGCATCGTGACCAGGTGTTGAGTAACGCGACGAACTGGTACACCACGTCATTAGTGGATACGGGTGTATGGCAGGCGCTGTTTAACATGCTGATACCTGAGGACAAACTTCGAGAAAAGTCCGTCATCAAAGCAGACGGCTGGTTCAACATTGTTGACGATAGGCTGACCTCGGTTCAGCAGTCGGTCTACTTGATCTTTGTGCGAGTCTCGCTTCTGTTTACATGGCTACCTTACGTTCCATTGCTCTTTTTGCCGGCGCTGTGGGATGGGCTGATGACCTGGAAGATCAAAAAAACCAACTTCGATTATTCATCACCCGTGCTTCATAGGTATGCGATTCGAGGATCTGTGGGAGTCGGGGTGGTCACGATGGTCATGTTCATGATGCCGCTCCCTGTGGCACCGCTATACATTCCTATCGCACTGATGTTCTCTGTCATTGCAGTAGGAATTGCCGCAGGTAACCTCCAGAAGCGAATCTAAGGACGTTAAACCGCAAACAAGCACAGGGATTGTGCCGACGAAGGATCAGGCAACATGAACAAGTGCCGAATGGTTCTGGCAATCATGTCTTTATTGACTTTCTCTGGATGTGAAGAGACTCCCGACGACTTAAAGCAGTTAGCAGTCGAAGCAATTGGTGAGCAGTACAAGTTGTCGGAAAACCCGGTCATTGAGATCAAAGAAATTCGAAATGTAGTTCCGACAATTATGCCGCCGCGTGAATTTCTTAACGAGCGTTCAGGTCAATGGGAATACCTGGCAGTGAATGCGCAGGTTGTCATCACGGAGCCGACGTATCACATCGTTAGAAAGCATCTTATTTCACCGATTGAAAACCGATACCGGCTCGTACTGAGAATGGCGACGCCTACTAACTTCAAAGGGGTGCTGGTCGGTAAAATACGCAGAATGGGTTCCTATGTATCAGGTTTCTATGCGCATTCGATATTTGGTGAGAAGAGCTTGCAAATCGGCAAATTCCTGAGCTCAATCAACCCTTCTGGAAAGCACGAAATCAAGATTATCGACTCATACAGGTTTGGGGCCGGCCAAAAAACATCGAAGGCCAAAAACTCCAAGGATCTGGAGTACAAGCTAGAAACCAGAAGTGGGATAACTGTCCTTGTCGAGCAGATATGAGTCGTCCGCACATACCCGATGCGCCCGGCTTAAAACCCAGAGCGGCTGAAGAAAAAATTTCTATAAAGTCGAAGTAGTGGGTTAAAAATCGCAGCAACTCCCCCCTTATTACCCCACCCAAGGCTGGACAATGCTCTCATAAACATTTGGGAGTAAATCGATGCGCAAGCCAACCAAGATTCCTCAGCGTGTAGATGAGTTTCCGCACTTTCTGCTGTGGTCACTCGATGAAATGGCACCGCTGATGTTCCTAGTGATTATTGGGATGCTCTTTGATGCCCTAGGTATTTGCCTTCTGATCGGGCTTATAGCGACCAATGCCTATCGCCGTATCCGAGAGAACTCGCCTGACGGCATTCTACTTCACACCCTCTACAAGATGGGCATCCCGCTTACCCGAAGTAAAACCATGATCAACGTTTTTGTCCGGAGGCTATTCCCGTGAAATTGAAGAACTTTAAGCAAAGCTATGCATCGCTGGTTGAGGGCCAGAACTGGACCAGAGGAATGCTGGCAATGGCGATTCTCGCTCTTCTTATTGCGGTAATGTCACTTGTTACCAAGACCGAGCGAGTTGTCCTCCAGCCGGTAACCCTGACAGATGATGCGTGGGTCGAAGAGAACGCAGCCTCTGAAAGCTACAAAACAGGCTGGGGAGCATACCTTGGCATGCTGATGGGGAATATCACGCCAAATAAGCTCAGCTTTATCAAAGACCGTCTTGAGCCACTCCTGGCTCCAGAGATTTACACCGAAACCATGCTGGCCTACGAGGCGCAAGCCAAGGATCTGAGGGATAACCGTATTGCTCTTCGATTTGAACTTCGAAGCGTCGACTACGAGCCAAAGACCGACAAGATTTTTGCCTATGGATACCGCTATGCGACTGGATCTGGCTCGAAGGAAGAGCAGCGTAGTGAGCGAACCTACGAATTCCAGATCCGCGTTCGAAAGTACACGCCCGAAATTACAAGCATCAACACATACGAAGGTAAGCCTCGGACTCAGAAGATGCTGCGGATGATGAATCGCTCGGAAGGTAATAACTCATGAAGTTTAATCAGAAACTCTTGGCGCTTAGTCTTGCTGCCGCAGCGCCAGCGGTATTGGCACAGCAAGCGAACGATATGCCGGTGTCTCCTGTTGTGTCTACAGCTGTGATGATGGGGTCACAGTCTTCTGCTCAAGAAGGTGGTTCCAATGGACAACTGGATGAGTATGGACGCCCGATCAACGAAGAGAAAAAGAAAAACGTTCAATCGAACAAGACCGAGAATGCGGCATCTATGCCAGCTGCCCCTGCTTCTGTGATGTCCAAGAATGTCCCGAGCGCAAAACCGCTCGCGAAAGGTCAAAAAGTCCACGATGTGAAAAAGATCGCGGAGAAAGAGGAAGCACCGAATTACCAAACCAAACCATTGGAAGTGGTAACAAGCTTTGGTCAAACAGAGCTGGTGAACGTTGCAATGGGTCACCCCACTCGGATTGTCACGCCGTTTATGCAACCGAACGTGCTCAAGATTGACCAGGACGCGATTGTTTCGGTGAAGCAGAACGTTATCTATTTCGCCAGCGACGAAAAAACACCGGTCACTCTTCATATTCGCGAAGAAGGTTATGAGGCTCAGTCTATTTCCCTGACGCTGTTGCCTCAGAAGATTCCCCCGCGTGAAGTGATTGTGAAGATTCCAGGGCAAGAAATGGCGGACGCCATTGCCTTCGCAAGTAGAAACAAGAAGGCCGAAAAATGGGAACGGAGCGAACCTTACGAAAAAACTCTGGTTAACCTCATGACCACCCTGGCCAAAGGTGACATTCCTTCTGGCTATCGAATCCGTGAATTCCGCCCCAGCGACGAATCGCCTCTATGTCAGCAGCGAGGCCTTCAATTTGAGTTCAGCAATGGACAAGTCATAACCGGCAACGATTTCACTGTGTATATCGGTACCGCCGAGAACGCCGCCCAGCAGCCGATTGAATTTGTCGAAACCAATTGCGCCTCTCGGGAGGTCGCGTCAGTTTCAGCGTGGCCGGAAGTGTATCTGCAGCCCGGACAGAAAACGGAAGTCTTTGTTGTCGACAAGGATCAAGGTCCTGAAAACAGGCTGGAGCGGCGTCGTTCACTCATCGGGGGAGTTCAGTAATGACGAAGTATTGGGAAAACATGGCCCCGAAACACAAACAGTGGGCTGTTATCGCGCTCGCAATGCTCGGCTTGATTCTCGTGGTGAGCATGTTCGTTGGTGAAGCTGAGGATCGGTACAGCAGTGGCGGCAATGAAGAAGTCGTGCGAAACGTGCTGAACGAAAGAACCTCGCGTGATATTGGCATCGATGCCATGGCGTCACGGCTCCAGGAAGTCGAGAACAAACTTCGTGAAAGTACCCAAGAGCTGGAAGAAACTCAGGAAAAGCTTGATGAAACCCGCAGTTCAGTGGGCGTTGGAAAGGATGTTGCGCGTCAGCTGGCGGCCTTGAAGGAAGAAGTTGGGCGCATTCGTGAAGAGAAGACTAAAACGGAGCAGGATCTTGAGAAGCTTAAGCGCGGCATCGAAGAGGGGAATCTGGATATGCCCAGCCTTCAAGGTGGCAACGCTGAAGGTAGCGGCCAACAAATGCAGGGGTATGAACAGGGAGCGGCTCCGATCGTGAACTATCAAACCGATAGTGAGACCGGTGAAGCCGACCCCAATGATTATTTCCAAAGCGCCCCGGTTCCTCAATTCGGTGACCGCCGAAATCAGAACCAGGCTGCTTCTGGAGGGCAGGCTGCTCCCTCAGGACAGCAAGAATCATCACCCCGTCGAGATCTGAAGATGACAACTGTTTCTGAGGCACCTGCTGCCAGTGAAACTGCCGAGGCGACTGATGCTGAAGATGGTGGCACCGGAATCTACATCCCGTCTGGTTCATTGCTCTCGGGCACACTGATGACCGGTCTTGATGCGCCAACAGGGCAGGGCGCACGCCGTGATCCTTTCCCAGTCGTTGTCAGGATTCAAAAAGACGCGATTCTGCCGAATGACTTCAGCGCTGACGTGAAGGGCTGCATGGCCATCCTGAGTGGCTTCGGGGACCTTTCAAGCGAAAGGGTGTACCTGAGGACGGAAGGCGTTTCGTGCATCCGCGATGATGGCAAGAGTATTGAAGCGCGCTTGAGTGGTTATGCGGTCGGTGAGGATGGGAAGGCCGGTATACGTTCTCGGCTGGTTACCAAGCAGGGCAGTCTTGTTGGACGCAGCATGATCGCAGGCTTTTTCGGTGGGGTTTCACAGGCTTTCAACGTGAGTCCGGTACCGACTCTCGATACTTCCGGAAACTCTGAAAACATCCAATACCTGGACACATTCTCGGACGAAGCGGTTCAGGGTGGTCTCGTTGGTGGTGCTAGCAATTCCTTGGAAAAGGTAGCGGACTTCTGGTTGAAGCTTGCGGACTCTATGTACCCAATTTTGCAAATGGATGCCGGTCGCCAGATGGATATCGTCATGGTTAAAGGCGCTGAGCTGAAGCTGCAGTGAAGGAGATTTTATAAATGAAGAAATTTCGTAATTTGGTGATTGTTGCAGGTCTTTCAGCACTTTCAGGCTGCGCCAGCCTTGGCGTCGGGGACTCTGAATTCTCGTGCTCAGGTCTTCCAGACACACAAACCTGCATGAGCGCCCGAGAGGTCTATGAGGCGACGGCCAATGGCGGGTCTATCTACGACCGCGATTACGGTCAGGCGCATGCAGGACATGATCACGAAGTACAAACCAGTGGTACAGGTGGAAGCACCACGGTTATGAGCAAAGAAGAGCGCCTGTCGGGAGGATACGCAGGCGACACAAAAGTCAGTCAGAACGGATCAACTCGAATTGAAGAGGTGGTTCGGAAAGTTGAAGACCGTTATGTCGCCCCCCGGACACCGAACAAGCCAATCCCGATTCGTACACCGGCAAAAGTCATGCGGGTTTGGATCGCACCATGGGAAGACAAAAATGAAAATCTGATTGTCTCGTCCTATGTCTTCACCGAAATTGAAAAGCGCAAATGGATGTATGACATGCGTGGTGTCGCCACCGGTCAAAGCATCCAGCCTCTGCAAATGATGCAGCAGCCGCAGCAAGAGAGTGGGCACCGACTAGATCGGAAGCGAAAGGAAACATTCCAGGGCTCTTTGCCCGATGGGTTTAGAGGGGATCAGTAAAAAGGCAGTTTTGTAAGAAAAATAGCAGCAACTTCGACTTGAAAGCCCTAAGAGATCACTAACATGGGCATCAGTTAATCGATTAACCAGCAAGAAAATCGCAGGATAAGTCAGGAGATAGTCATGACGCAGAGCAGCAAGATGAACAAAATGGCAATGTTTGCCTTCGCACTGATGGCTACAGTAGTTTTTGTAGTTACACCGGATACTGCTTTTGCAGGCACGGGCGGTGCATCATTTGAACCGGTCTGGAACGACCTTAAAGAGTGGATGCAGGGTACCCTGGGACGCATCATCGCAGCTGCAATCGTTGTGGTAGGCATCATTGCGGGGGTGGCTAGGCAAAGTCTCATGGCATTCGCGATCGGCCTCTTTGGTGGGTTCGGATTGTACTACACCCCGGATGTTCTGGAGAACATCGTAACCGCTACCATCGAGCATGCTGACAAGGCGAACTCCGCTATTATGGCAATCAGCAACGGGCTCTATGCTTCACAATCTGATCGTTCGAAGACCCCGGCCCAGGCCGGGGTTTTTTTTTTGGTGCGCCCGGCATGGGCGCACTCCTGGAGGTGAAAGTCCTCCCGTGAGCTGGCCACAGCGAACGAAGTGAAGCGCAACTGCGGAAGGGCGACCGACCGTGGGGAGGAAGCGTGGAGCATAAACCGTGAGCCGATGAACAAGAATCGGATACGAGGCACCGCCGAGCAGGGCGAGCGGGCCAGAAGTCGCGAAGCTCTTGTGGCCAAGGCGAGGTGGTGTAAATCCGGCGGTTGTGCGGTGAAGGAGTGTGTTCTTACCCGGGGAGATCTCGCCTCATGCCTGAAAGGGCGACGTGGTAACGCGGAGCGAGAAGTCAGCAGAAGCCATAGTAGCCGCCGGCACGGGGCGAAGGGCTGAACGAGAAGGAGCGTCAAACGCCTTGTCGATGAGGACTGTACGGCATCAGATGCCCGCGCCAGCGGGGCGGGTCGCCACACGGGAAGGTGAAGCCTTGCCGGACGTGACCAGTGATGAAACAGGGCTCCCGCGACAGGAACCGGAGGGCGCAGGGCGAAGCCTGCTTGAGCAGGCGTTCGCACGAGAGAATATGCAGCGGGCATGGAAGCGCGTGAAGGCCAACAAGGGATCGGCAGGTGTGGACGGGTTGGATATTGCCCAAACCGCAGAACACCTGCGATGGGCGTGGTCGGAGCTTCGCCAGCAACTGCTGAGCGGCTCCTATCAACCACAACCCGTTCGTCGGGTAGGCATCCCGAAACCGGACGGCAGTGAACGGGAACTGGGTATCCCCACCGTCATCGACCGTCTGATCCAACAGGCACTGCTGCAAGTGCTGCAACCTCTGATTGATCCCACCTTCAGCGAGCACAGCTACGGCTTTCGTCCGGGCCGTCGGGCCCACGACGCCGTGTTGGCTGCGCAGCGTTACGCCCAACAGGGCCGCCATATCGTAGTGGATGTCGACCTGTCGAAGTTCTTCGACCGGGTCAACCACGACATCCTGATCGACCGCCTGAAGAAACGCATAAACGACTCCGGAGTCATCCGGCTGGTTCGTGCGTATCTGAACGCGGGCATCATGGATGGCGGCGTGGTCATGGATCGGCATGAGGGCACGCCGCAAGGCGGGCCACTGTCGCCGTTGCTGGCCAACGTTCTGCTGGACGAGGTGGATCAAGAGCTGGAACGCCGGGGGCACTGCTTCGCTCGTTACGCCGATGACTGTAACGTCTACGTTCGTAGTCACAAGGCGGGAGAGCGGGTCATGCAGTTACTCCGCCGCTGTTATGGAAAGTTGCGCCTGGTGATTAACGAGGCCAAGAGCGCGGTGACCAGCGTGTTCGGTCGCAAGTTCCTCGGCTATGCCCTGTGGCAAGGGAGGGATGGAGACGTTCGACGCGCGGTATCAACCAAGGCGTTACAGGCGTTCAAGCTCAGGATCAGACAACTGACCCGGGGATCAGGTGGTCGCAGCATGGCACAGGTGGTGGAGAAGCTCCGCAGCTACCTGCTCGGCTGGAAAGGGTACTTCAGGCTGGCGCAAACGCCACGCATCTGGCGGTCACTGGATGAGTGGATACGTCGCCGTCTGAGAATGCTCCATCTCCGGCACTGGCGACGGGGCAGGACGATCTACCGGGAACTGGTCCGCTTAGGCGCGAGTTCCTGGGTTGCTGAATCCGTGGCGGCCCTGAGCCGTCGCTGGTGGCACAACAGTCGCTCTGCCATTCATAATGTGCTGACGATTGCCTACTTCGATCGGTTGGGAGTGCCGAGACTCTCGTGAAACATCAACTTCTCGAACCGCCCGGTGCGGACCCGCATGCCGGGTGGTGTGGGAGGGGCGGAGCCTTATGGCTCCCCCCTATCCCGATTTCTTTCGAAAACCGGAGGTTTTGCATGAAAAACCGCAGCCTCTTGAAAAAACGATCTCTCCGAACGTCGCACAATAACGCCTAACTGAAAAACCAATTCTATCGGGTGTTCATGATGTACCGACGTTACACAGCCATAGTGATCAGTTTTTTGATGGCGCTTTGCTCAATTGCAGCGAATGCCAACACTGAAGAACCTGACATCATTCCTGAGCCAGAACTTCCCGCCATCTTTAAAGATCTGTCTCCACGAGATTTTCGGGCTGCAGACCCAGTTGATCCTGAGCCGGAGTTGGTAGGTGCGGAACTATCTGACTCGGAAGGGGAGCCTATTGATGGGTTAGAAGCGTCATGGGGAGATCGATGCCCGGAAGGCTTCGATCCGACAAACGATGGGCGATGCCTGAAAGTCCTAATAGAGCCAAAGTTTGATGCCTGTCCAGACGGATTCGATCTTATTTTCGAAAACTCGGAATCGCGTTGCGAAAAAGTAGAAGTAGTTGAGGCGGAAAAGCTGTGCCCCAGTGGCTATTTCCTGTCCGAGGACGAAACCCAGTGTGATGAAGGGGCAGGCGATCCGGCTACACCCTATTGTGAGTCCGGTTGGTCTCTATCATCCGATCAGCAGACCTGTGAGCGGATCATAACGGCTGAGGGTACTTCAAGCTGCCCGTCAGGTTACAGCTATAGCACCAGCCGTGATGCTTGCGTGAAGTACGTTTATCGCGAGGCTAGAAGCTATGAAGTGGATTGGGGACGGCAGAGCTGTCCTTACGGATACAACTTTAGTAGCCGAACTGACGCTGATGGCAATAGAACATATCGCTGCACCAAGTCAGAACCCTCCCCAACCTATTGCCCGTCTGGCTATCAACCTAGTCGGCAGTATTCCGGGTATGCCGGTGGCGGTCACTGCGTGAAAATTATGGGTTGGATAGACCCTCCCCAAACCTGGGAGGATTACGCCGCTGACAATTGTGCTTATACCTTCTCAGGTAGCACAACAGATGCGCTTGTTGGAGCTGGGACCCCTGACTGCGTAATCGTTGGTCCTGCAATACAGTGTACTGATCCGGCTGCGACACAAGTCAACAACACCTGTCGGGTTTATACCTATGCAACACCTAGACCAATTAATGACTGCAATCAGAATCTGAATCTCTCTGGGAGTTATCCAGGCCCATATTACTGTTCTGGCTACGCCGAGACAGCCGGCACAGTCGATTGCCCGGATGGTTATACCTATGCGGGCGGTGGCACCTGTGAACAAACGGAAACTACCGAGGTCAATTATTCGTGCCCTGAGGGAGAACTACTCTTTGAGGGCCAGTGTTGGACAAAGGTGAAGACCTATAAATCTGCAGATTTCACCTGCCAGTCGCCATATTCCAAAAGCGGAAACTCTTGTACCAGGACCGTGACCACGAGTCCGACCACTTCATGTCCGGCTGGATATAGCGCGATTTCTGGCCGAGATTATTGTGTAGATACGCTTTACACGAGCCCTACGAAATCTTGTCCGGCGGGCTATGCTGGGGGTGGTTCATTTTGTTTTGCGACGCCTTCGTCAACTGGGTCCTGTCCGCCGGGTGGGAGCCTCACCTCTACCGGAGGCACCTGTGTAGGAACCCCAATAACATCATGCCCAAGTGGTTATTCCTACAGTTCTGCAACAGGTAAATGCAGGAAACTGGACTATAAATCGAAAGTGACGAGCTGCCCATCTGGCTACTATTACTCTTCCTACAGCAATACTTGCCGTGACACTCGTTATGGTAGCAAAGACTACTACTGCGAAGCTGGCTGGAACCTGCAATCCACTCAATGCTGGCAGTTTGCTAACACTGAAGTCACCTACGAGTGTCCGAGCAACTGGGATAACAATGGTGAAAACTGTGAAAATGTAGTTATTGATCAGCCTGAGCTTGAATGTCCGGAAGGGTATGAAGACACAGGCGTTGAATGTCGATTGCTGGAAGAGCTGGACGCCGAGCAAAGCAATTTGCTAACGGTTACCTTCCCAAAAGTGTGGCCTGGTTCTTACACGCTGGACCTATCTGTGAAGAACAATCAGGGACAGGTCACCGAGCGATCGTTTGAGTTCATGTATAAGCCTAAAACGGGTGCCCTCCACACAGGAGAAAGCCACCTGGAGGTTCCAGCTGTTCAGTATCCGTTCCGCTGGCAGGATGGCTCCGCAACTCTCGTCACGGAACCCATTGTTCTTGATGAAGGTTTACTAACTGAAAACCGACCGGTGTTTGTGGGTGTTCGAGAGACAGCTGAGTCTGGCTTTAATGTGGCCGGTGTTGATATTGCGCCTGGTGAATTTAAGGAAGTCGCATCAAATTATGACTTCAATGGAAAAAAGGGGGTGCTTGAACTTGGCCTCTATCCTCTTTCATCTGAAGCTTCAACATCTGAGCTGATCATTTCAGTCGGGGACGACAATGACTATGCATCGCTGGTGAGCGTTGATGCATGGGTCTTTGATGGCACGATTGAGTCTGACAAGGAAAACCCAACGCAGATTTTCGATGCGTTAAGGATCAGCGCGGAAATGCAGGGCGAGACGCCGTGCCGAGTGACTGGCCAGGAACGTACCGCCCGGCAGAAGTCAGCTCTCTCTGATCCGTATTGCCTCATTGAATGGGCCGAAGTGCCTGCAGGTATGGCACAGAACAACGAACCACCAACAATTGTTGGTAGGGCTAACTATGAGGGTCAAAAGGAACTGGCTTATGAGGCCTTCCTTGTCAGTGAAGATGGGACAAAACATTCAATCGGCTCTGCCCAGGGGTCAATTGATGTTGTCAAAGCCTTTGGAGCCTTCGAGTTTGCCTTCTCTGAAGACCTTGAAGACGTGCCGCACACGATCACGGAAGTGAACACTGGGCTGAACCAGATTCAAGGACCGAACTGCTCATTGACCGTGAATGAAGACCTCGCGATTGAGTACGCACAGAACGGATATGTCGGGCGTCTGTGCTACGTTGAGTGGTATGACCTTCCGGGCACGCTGGAGCAATCTCCCGAAATGTCAGCCCCATATCTGCGTGGCAGGGTGTTTAGCGCAGGCACTTATGATCTTGGGGTAAAAGCGTATGGCTACACTTCTCTTGGCGTTCCTGTGCTCATTGCGGATCAAAGACTTTCATTTGAAGCCGTCGATCCGCCAAAACCAACCGTTGAGTTCATGGATGGTAATGAAATCGTCGAAGGCCTCTATGAGGCGTACCTGGATAATGGCCGAATTGCCAGTGCGCTTGTAAAGGGTGAAAACGCCGATATCCAGCTGACCCACACTGTAAATGGAGGTGTGCTGGAGGACAGGACCTTCGAAGCAACGATCTGGAGCCGTAGTTTTGCTACGTATCAGCGGGTAAAAAGTGTGGCCGATCAGCTTTGGCAGCGAGATACCCACGAGGTTAAAGCTCTTTACACAGATATGCCTTCGCTAGTCGGCATAGCCACGATCGAGTCACTGGCTGTGCCGGGTGAAGATATCGGGCCGATTCTATTCACGGATGCTGATTACGTGCTCAATGATGATGTGGTCAACTTCAGCGTGCGTATGGGGAATGTTTATCAACCCGATATACCTTATGACCCGTCAGTTATGGGCGAGTGGCAGGTTCGGATTGTTACCCAGAAAACCTACGATACGTATGAGCCGCTGACTGAGTGGAAGGATCATGACGACCAGGGTGAGGTCAATCTTCAGATAGATATTGCGGAGCTGGGTGTAACAGAAGGGTATGAGCGCCTGTATGCTCAGGCCAGGGTGAAGAGTCCAGTCCCTGAATATTCACGCATAGAGAAATCCACTCGCGGTGTGTTCCTGACAATCCTCTTTGGTGGCGAGATAGACGCGAACATTGAGGGCCGAAGAATTTCCGGTCCCGTACCGTTCCGGGGTGTGTTCAAGCTGGATCTGAACGACCGGAACTTGTTCAGGGCGATCGGTGACGTGGTTTGGAAAATGTCGAGCGATGGCGGAGAGACGTGGGTTGAGAAGGACAACAACGCACGGAACATGCAGTATTTCGACATCACGCTGGAGGAGCCCGGCAAACATCTGCTCAAGGCAGAGCTCAAAAACCGCAACTCCGGTGTTGCCACTGAGACACCTGCGATTGAGGTGATCGCCTACAGGAAGCCCGAGGTGGAAGTTGAGTGGCTCAATGACGTGTTCATTGGTGAGCAGGTGACGCTCGATGCAAAGGTTCAACTGGATGGTGAGCCGGTTTCTGCTGCTAATGTGGATATCGAATGGTCAAACGATGGAGGTCAGACCTGGCAGGCAGGTGGATTCCAGCATGTGTTTGAACGAACCACTGATCCAGAAGAGCCTCGTCGAGAACGCTGGGCCGTCAGGGTTAAGACTCCCATAGCGCCCGCCGATGACCCGCAGGCATGGACTGTTGAAGATGGTTCTATCAGCTATCGAGGTATTCGAGGCCCACGGCTATACATCCTGGGGCCCCGAGTCACTGAGGTAGGAAAACCTTACGAGTTCACGATTTACAAAGGGCTACCGTATTCTCGAATGGAATACGAGATTGAAGGCTATTTCACGCTGCCAGACGGTACTGAAGTGCCCGGTGACAAAGTGATTTATACACCCAGCGAAGAAGAGCTCGAAGAGGGCTATGTCCGGATGACCTACACTGGGTGGGTCAAAGGCTGGAAAGACAAAGGGGCGATCAATACTGACGATCACGCTATGCGAATCTGGCAGTACAAGTTCCCTGAATTCACCATATACGGTCGATATAGCGCAAGCGTCGCCCCGGTTGAGGCCACGCTATACGCAAGACCGATCGGCCTGAGTGGCCGGCTGGAGGACCCAGAATATGAATGGGACATTCCTGCAGGAGTTCAGGTGGTCGAGGATGTGAATCCGATCGCTCGAAAGCTGATAATCCCGGAACCAGGGAAATATGAGATCAGCGTAAAAGTGACAGACCGCCGAGGTAATGAAGGGGGTGTGACCGAGGAAATCGAAATCGGTGAACCTGACCCGTATGAGCTCACGATGCGCGTCGTTGGTTCAAACGAATACAATCGAGCTCCCTTTGAGATCCTGGCGAGGCCCGACGTGGATGGGGGACACCCGAGGGACAAGGTGGTCAAGTACAACTACACCGTCGATGGTGAGCCTATGGAACTTGTTGGCCGCTACGGACAGGCTGTTCTCGATGAGGGAGAGCACACGGTTCGTTTGGACATCCTCAGCGAATTTGGGCTAACTGGATCGGTTGAAGAAACCGTTACGGTTTACAAGAACCAACCGCCCGCTTGCGAGTTGGAAGTCTATGAGGGCACGTTCAGATACACCATCAGCAACCGCTGCGATGATCCAGATGGTTACGTCTCCGACTATGAATGGTGGCTGAATGGTGAGCCGCTTGTCCTTACGGGCTACAGAATATCGATAACCAAGGAAGAAACCGGCGAGCAGTTGCGTATTGAATCCGTTGGTATTGATGATTCTGGCCTCAAATCACAAACGGTTGAGACCGCAGTGACAATGCCAAATCCCCCGCCACCAGAACCGGAGAACCCGGAGGAAGGCGGAGAGGTCACCGCTGAGTAACAGACACACGAAACCCGATATCCAGACCGGCCAAGGATGACTTTTCCGGTCTGGATTCACTGCTATCTCGAAGTGGGGTGTTGTTTTCGACACCAACCCTGAACTTTCGCGTGCCAGAAACTCTTAGAGTTGAGCCTATAGAAATACTCAGCCTAAGAGGTCATTCATGAATCCTTCCAAAATCATCAACGCGATCACAATCGCGAGCACACTGCTCATGATCTCCACTGGAGCGTCAGCTACTAACGCCCAGAAACTGAAAGAGATGGGTCTGACCCCAGAATCCATCGTTGAAATGCCGGTTGACGGCCTGGTGGCCTATCAAAGCGAGAACGGCGGCCTGTTTTTTATGTCGGCTGATGGGCGGTATGTGTTTAGTGGTGGCCAGGTTTCGGACGTTTGGAGTGGTTCTGTCCTGAAAACTGGAAGAGATGTCAGCTTCTCAGCTCAGTCTATCCCTCTTGAGAGCATGGAAATCGACTTTGATCAGCTAGACGCACTGGAAGTTGGTACCGGCGACAAAGTTGTTCATGTCATAACAGACCCCGCGTGTCCTGCCTGTAAAAAACTGAACGATCAGATGCAGGAATACACCGACGAATACACGTTCAAGATTCTCGCATTGCCTGCTCTTGGAAAGATCAGTGAGGGCATGGCGAAGCGTATTGCTTGTGAATCTGATCGTGATGTTGCCGCAAAAGCGCTGCTCGATGGAACAGCGAACCAGTTGCCAGCTCCCGAAAACTGCAATCTCGACGCTTATAAACAAGCACTTCTCGTCGCAGATTATATCCGGGTACGTGAGGTCCCTTTCCTGATTGGCCCGAACAACCTGGTTAACCGAGGTCTTCCAAGAGATTTCGATGGTTGGTTGCAGAAATCAAGCTCTTTCCTCTCTCCCCAGCCCGATGCTCAGGCGACCTCAGCCCGGCAGAATGTATCAGGAGCAAGCAAAAGCGGTAGCGAAAAGAAATCTGAAGACCTTAATAGTCGTCTTCGCAATGCTTTGAATTGAAGGTGAACTTTCATGGAAATGATTTCAGTCAAACAGAAAAAAAGTAATCGGTACGTCCACGAAGACATGCGGGCTGCCAACGTCTTTCCTATTGCCGCCTTCGATGAGGACAACTACACGTTCATCAACGATGACCAGACGGCTGGCTTTGCCTATATGTGCGAGCCGATGAAAGGCGCTGAGGAACTCATGGAAGAGCGTCTTAAGAGTTTCATCAACACTGATTTCCCCGATGAAACCATCATGCAGATCTTCTGGTTCCGATCGCCCGACATCTTAAAAACTGTTGCTCAAATGCAGATGATGCGGCTGGAAAAACAGATCAAAGACCCGCTTTTGAATGACTTCGTTGCCCAGCGAGCGAATTTCTTTAAGCACAGCACGCTGCACCCAATTGATCAGCACACCAACCAGCGCGTTCACGATCTGAAAATCTGCATTACGGTGAAGATTCCGATCAAAGCAAAGTGGCCGAACAAAGAAGAGCAGTACACGATCGATTCCTACCGGAAAAAAGCAAGAGCGTCGCTGGACACTCTCAGGATGGAGCCTCAGGCAATGGATGCCAAGGATCTGTTAAGGGTTCTATCTTCAACGCTTAACTGGGCGGGCGATGCGAGCTGGCGGCAGAATAGTGTTGAGCATGATGAATACCGTCCGCTCAGCGAGCAGGTTTTGGACTATGAAAACGACATAACGTATGGCCATGGCCACGTAAAAGTTGGCAATACCTACATCAAAAGCTTGTCAGCAAAGCGGCTTCCAGATTCGATGTATTTCGGTGATGCGATCAAATATGTGGGGGATCTGCGCGGCGGTAATGTTGCGATCAAACAGAACTACGCGATCGTGTGCAATATCTATTATCCCTCTCCGGACAAGTCTAAGCATTCGATGGAGCGTTCCCGTGCGATTGCTCTTAACCAGGCGAAAGGCCCACTTGTTGCTCTCGTGCCAATCCTAGCCGAAAAGAGGCAGGGCTTTGACACTCTTTATGAGTCCCTGAACGATGGAAATCGCATCATCAAAATGACTTACACAATGCTGCTGTTCGGTAAGTCTGAAGATGAGATTACCGAAGCAGGTGTGCAGGCACGATCTTATTGGCGTGAACAACGATTCACCATGCTGGAAGATCGCTTCGTTCAGTTCCCGCTACTGATTAATAGCCTTCCTATGATGGCCGACCGAGATGCAGTTGCTGATCTCTGGCGGTACAAAACTCTCACTGCAGAGCATGCATCAGTGATTCTGCCGATGTTTGGGGAGTGGAAGGGAACTGGGACTCCTCACATGAATCTGTTGTCTCGGAATGGACAGCTGATGAATTTCTCAATGCACGACACCAGTAGCAACAAGAACATGCTGATCTGTGCGACATCTGGTAGCGGGAAATCCTTCTTTACGAACGATATTATCCTCTCTTACATGTCCGAAGGGGCTCAGGTTTGGGTCATCGACGTGGGCCGGTCCTACCTCAAGTTGGCCGAAGCGGTGGGTGGCGATTTCATTCATTTTGGTTCTGGGTCAGATATATCACTTAATCCCTTCCCGATGATCGCCTCGATGGATGGCCAAAAAGAGACCCGCTCCCGGATGCTTTCACCCGAGGAAATTGAGGCCATTGAATCGGGAGAAGAGCAGGATGATGGTGAGGAAGATGCGATTGTAGGCCTTCTGGTATCCATGGCTACGATCAACAGCCCCCTGGACGACGTTCAGCTTAATGCTCTTCGGACCATCATTTCCAAACAATGGATGGAAAAAGACCGTGAAATGCTCATTGATGACGTGGCAGAAGAGTGCGCAAAAAGCGATGATCGCCGGATTTCTGACCTTGCGACGCGGCTTCATGCGTTCACTTCCAAGGGTAGCTATGGCCGCTATTTCACTCGTCCCAATAACGTCAACTTCAAAAACCAGCTGACTGTTCTGGAACTGGAGGAATTGAAAAGCCGTGCCCATTTGCAGAAATGCGTCTTGCTCCAGCTGATCTATACGATTCAGCAGGCGGTTTATTTGGGCGATCGTTCCCAGCGCAAATTGGTGATTATCGATGAGGCTTGGGATCTGCTGGCCAATGGTGGACCGGAGGTCCAGAAGTTCATTGAGCACGCTTACCGGAGGTTCCGAAAGTATGGCGCGAGTGTACTTCTGGTAACGCAGAGTATTCAGGACATGTACAAATCACCGGTTGGTGAAGCCATTGTCGAGAACTCGGCGACCAAAGGTTTGTTCTCTCACAAAGATGAAGCCGTCGACAAGCTCAAGCGCGAAGCGAAGCTTACGCTCCCGGATGGCGGGTATCAGTTGCTCAAGACTGTCCATACAAATGCTCCGTGGTATTCGGAAATCTTCCTCGAAACCGAACGTGGTGCAGGCGTCGGACGCCTTTTCGTAAACGATTTCCAGAAGCTACTGTACTCCACGAACCCTGATGAAGTGGCCCAGATCGAGAAATACACGAAGCAGGGCATGAGCACTGTTGATGCCATCAATACCATTCTGCGGAACCGCCATAACCGGGAGTCAGCCTAATGAAAGTCTATGAAATTGCATTGTCTTCAATTTTGGGAGCCACCCTGGGTGTGGCGCTGACGTATTTCGTGCTCGATGGTCGGATGGACGCGCTGAAAGAGAAAGTGGATCAAGTAACGCCAGTAGCAACAGTCGACTTTCTCTCTATTGCGCAGAATGCGCCGCCTGAAGGCCTGAAGGATCGCGAAATGAAACAGAAATTGGACAGTCTGAAGGCGAAGGCTCAGGCGCTGGCTGACAGGGGCTTTGTCGTTTTGAGACATGAGCATGTCTATTCCGCCCCTGAAGGTCTTGTTATCCGGGATGAGGCCAACTGACATGGCAGGAGGGTACTTTAGGTCCCGAAGAAAGCTGCTGATCCAGATGATTGTCTTTGCCGCTATCGGCATTGGCTTCATGGAGTGGTTCAAAGCGAATTATGTTCTGGGTGTCGACGAACAGATTGTGAAATGCATTCCGGGAGTCGATTACGTCATTGGCGATTTGGACGACCGCGAGCTGGTTCGTGATGGAATCTTCATCGTCGAGAGCCAGGGAATCGAGCCCCTGTTCGATGATGGGACATTGCTGGTCAAGTTTCTGCGGGGCCTGCCGGGAGACACAGTGAAGGTTTCAGAAGCGGGTGTCTTTATCAACGGAAATAAAGTGGCGGATGCCGGTTTACCGAATGCTAAAAAGCTCGGGAAAGAACCTGAAGCCTTTTATGGAGAAAAGGTACTTGGAGCAGATGAGTATTGGATTCTCGGTACCACACCGCAAAGTTTTGATAGTCGTTATTGGGGATCAGTGAGCTATGAACAGATCAAAGCGCGGGCCTACCCGCTCATTTAAGATACTTGCCGCATCCCTTGGTTTGGCTATGAGCTTCGCGGTCAGTGCGGAGATCACAGATCAGCAGAAGGCCATTTTCGAGGCCGCCAAAGAGCGTTCAAAGAATGTTGATGTTGGCTCACTGATTCAGCAGATCGATCAGCAGAAGAGCCGTGGTGCCACATTGATTGATCAAACGGTGGATAAAACGACTGAAATCGCGATGGGGCAGGGCGGAGGCAAAGCTGAAGCCGAAGCACGAGCTGCAGCAATTTGTGAGTCACGCACACGGTATATCTTCGCGTCCCGATCACTGGGCGAAACTGCTCTGCGCGAAATCTTCGAAGAGGCCTCGGTAAATCCGGAAGTGACGATCGTCTTCCAAGGCATCCCAAAAGGGTCGAAGATGCCCAAGGCGTTCCTGGACCTCCAACAGCTGGCGCGTGAATACGATCCGATGCCGTCTGTTGCCCTCAACCCACTTTTGTTCCAGGAGCACGATGTTACAGCGGTACCCGAGATAATGGCATTGACAGATGGTAAATGGGAGAACCGCGAATGCCATCAGAGTGTTCGGACACGTATTGCCGGGATCACATCGATCAACTATCTGAATGAGCGGCTCGACGAAGGCGATCTGGGCCAGCGCGGCCCTGTTGAAAAGATTTCAGAGCCTAATCTCATGGATGTAATTGCTAAGAGGATCAAGTCCGTCGATTGGGACCAAAAGAAGAAAAAGGCAGTTGATAATGTCTGGAACAATGTACAAATGTATCCGCTACCTCCGGCCCCTGAAGACCGTATCATCAAGATTGACCCCACAATTGAAGCGCTAAAAGACATCAAAGACGCTGATGGAAATATTTTGGTACCAGCTGGCAAAAGGGTCAATCCGTTGGACATTCAGCCGTTCAATTCCATTGTCATCGTTTTTAACCCCCTCAGAGAGAGTGAAATGAAGGCAGCGGCCTCGATGGTTAAGTCCTACACTGAAAGGGGGCAAAAAATAATTCCCGTTTTGTCAGAAATTGACAAAGCCGAGGGCTGGAAGATGTACAATGAAGTTTCTAAGAGACTTGACCATCGAGTATTTATGCTAACTCCGGACCTAAAACAGAGGTTCAGAATCATGCATACAATGTCGGTGGTTCGTGCTTCTGGAGATCATTTTGAGGTTCGCGAAGTAAAGGTTGAGCGGTAGAACCTAACAGGAACGACTGATGTCCATAATAATTTCTCTGTTCTCAGTGTGTGGAATAAAAGAACAGAGGACTGTCGCGATTGCAGTAGTTGCCCATGAAGGAGAGAGGCAATGCACTCAATTGAACGAGTGCGACGAAAGCTACAGCTTGGAAGATTGCGCCGTCCTTAAATTTATTCAGGACTCCGAGCCAGATTGGCACCAAGGTCTCGATGTTCTGATTTACGTGTCTGGGGAGACGCTGAGTTCGCCAAAAAAGTTCGAAAACTGGTTAGTGGATGTTAAAAAAACACAGGCACTTACCACTAGCCAGTTAACCGTTATGGTCCAATCAAGCGCAGACATAGAGTGGTTTAAGCGCTTCTCGGGCGAGCTAGAGGATCTTCGACTCAACCATATTAAGATTGGCCTCGACGTGAAAGGCAATATGGAAGACGCGAAGTTTTGGCGGAAGCGTTTTCCCTGGGATCTGGTTCAGCTGGATCTAGGAAAGTGCCGAACCGATTTCAGTCAGTTTGCCGTTTACACGGCGGGACTGCACCGAGATCAAATCGACAGCTTTGTTACCGATATTCATGATCGTTCAGAGCTGATCACGATCGAGCAGCTTTACGTTGGGAAGGCGAGCGGACCCGTTTTCGGTAACTCCGGCTGTCTTTGGAGCGGACCACTCTCTTAGCCTTGGCAAGGAGTGGTTCCGTGATACGTCAAACCCTAAAACAGCTGTCATTTTCTTTAGCCGCTTTTGCGGCCCTTTCCATTTCTTCCTTTGCTCAAGCCGAGCTGTGCGAAGACGCTGAAATAATCGGTCCATCGCTGATTACGGATGTGTGCTGGGATTGCATGTTCCCGCTGAAAATCGCGGGTGTCACACTGGCACCAGGTGATCGCAGTAACCCGCCAGGCCAATCCTCAGCGCAAATTTGCGCGTGTGACAACAACGGTATTCCTGAGCCGGGCATTGTCATGTCGATGTGGGAGCCGGCGCGGTTAATCGAATTTCCGCGTCAGGCCGGATGCTCGCCAACTTTGGGTGGTATCCAGATAGGCGCAAATTCAAATTATATTGGCGGTAAAGACCAGGGTGATATTGAGTCCAGCTTTTACCACTACCATTACTTCAGCTTCCCGTTGTTTGTCATCATGGAACTGTTCTCCCCTTCATCCTGTCACGATGGATACCTCGACATGGACATGATGTACTTGAGCGAAATTGACCCGACGTGGAATAATTCCGAGCTGGCGTTTTTCCTCACCCCCGAGAGTGCCATGGTTGCGAACCCCATCGCAGGAGCGGCTTGCCCGGCTGATGCGGCTGCAGCAACAGCAGGATGGCCGCTGGACAGTCTTTACTGGTGTTCCGGAGCGTGGGGGTCTGTCTATCCACTTTCCGGAAATAATTATGGTTCTCATGGTGTAGTAAGAACCACCAGCTTGCTCAAAACTAGAATTCTCGCATCTCTTCATAGGAAGGGGTTTGCAAGGAAAACGATGGGCGATGGCGCTCTCTGTGAGCCCTCCATTTATCCGATGCTTCCGAAGTCTCAGTACAAATTTTCAATGATGCACCCAAGGGCTGAAACTGATCGCGCCCATGTCATGGGTGAATCAGTCGTGCGATGGGGATTGGGTCGAACGATTCCTGGCGTAGCCACAACGCCTGTCTATTTAACCTGGCGTTTGAACGACTGCTGCAACACTCTTTGATGAGACAAGGGCTGAACATGTGGGTTCGGCCCTTTTTTTAGCATCTTCTTCGCCAAAGAGACGGACAGCCCGGCTATATACTCGTGCTAATCATCAATCGGCATGAGTTTCGTATGTTTAACGCACTCTCACCTATTTCCATCGGCCAACGCCTCTTGTCAGGTTTTCTTGCGTGGCTGATGTTCTGCACGCCTGTCATTGCATTAGCACAGGACAGCCCCAGACTACCTCCGGCTCAAGTCAGTGATGCCGCGTCGAGCTATTATGAAACCGCAGAAGACCCGAATGCCTCAGATCGAGATCAAGGCATCAAAGCCGGTCAGTTTGGTACACAACTGGGTAAATCGATCGGTGGTAACGCTGTACAGCCGGGTTTGAATGCCGATGGCGAGATGGATCTTGGCCAAACGCAAAATGATGACGGGACCGTTTTTGACCGAGCAGTTGATGCGAAGGCCTTCTTCCCTGGAACCAGCGGGGGGGCACAAGATCCTGCCACGGTCGCGTTCCCCGGTGCTCAGCAGCCAGATGTAGATGAGCTACAGACCGCTGACAATGACAGCCTGGCGGCGGATTCTCCGGCATTCCGTTCGGCCCTATACAGCGATGCGAGCAAGGACGACCCCGACACAGTTATGGGTGGTGCCTACAAAGTCCTGATCGATGACGCCAACAAAACTCAGCCAGACTTAAGAAATGACCCAGTTTTCAACCGCACTCGTGATACTTACAGCCAGGCTGAGTCACTGACAGATGAATTCTCTGACTGTGATATCACCAGACAAATCTCAGAATCCGCAGAGCAGGTGCGCGTCCCTGAAGAGAAGTCTTGTCTCCGGATTCAGGACAAATCGGAAGAGTGCACGATCAAGCATGACTATACGACCTCGGTGGTCCAGCTTGCCAGTGGAACGAACTCAAACCTGAAGCACGAAGCCACTGAAGATGGTGGATACTTTCTCGCATGGCTGGGAGAGGTTGGTGACAACTATTGGACTGGTAACTGCACTATCTACGAGCAGAAGACAAAGTATCGAGTTGTAAATCCCGAGGCTATTGAAAGGGTCACGATCGTCTACGCCAAGTGGGACGATTACATGCAGATCTACGTTGGTGATGAAGGAAGAGAAAGAAAGGTCTGGAGCGGCCCTGATGGAAACTTCCCACCGGAAACTGAGGGCGCATGTGAATTGGACACAAGCTGGTCCGAAAGTCTCAATGTCGATGTAACCAGCGAGTTTAAAAATAAAGAGCCGGGTGACATTGTAAGCTTCAAGATTCGTGTGTCTGTGACAGACCATGGTGAGGGTTACGCACGTCTCAAAATTGACTATGACGAATCCAAAGTCATTGGCAATGATGTCTGGACTCCCTCTTCTCCCAGTTGCTATGACTCTGCCAACTCAACACTGGATGACTATATCGCAGGCGGTTATGAGTGCACGGATGGTCCAGTTCTTGATGACAGTGGATGTATGCGCACTGAAGAAGGAATGCTTTTGTGCCCGGAAGACTTCAATGAACCGCCGATAGATATCAATCCAACCTGTCGAGAAGTGAGCGTAGAAGCCAATTATTCCTTTTACGCAGGCGAAAGCTGCTATTTCGATCGGGGAGGTAACGAAATATGTACTGAAATCCCACAGTCACCTGAGGGTGGGGAGATAACCAGCTGTCGAGATTTGGAGAACGATCCCCAATGCTCGTTCCTTAAGTCAGAGTGTGTTGAAGGAACTGAGGGCAGCGAAAGCAATACCTGTTATGTTCAATCTGAGACCTGGGATTGCGGTGAGTGGGTCGATGTAACGGATTATACTCAGAACGAGAACATCCAATGTGATGGGGAGTTTCTTTGTCAGGGCGATGCCTGCTCGGATGTAGGCAGCACTGAAAGCGATTCCTTCAACGACGCAGCCGCTATGTTGCAAGCGGCCAACTTCATGGCGATGGATGGCGAATGCACTGAGCTAGATATTAATGAGAATCGAACATGTGCGGTCTTCGGCGGCAAACCATCCGAGTGCAAGATTGTTGGTCTACCCGAGCTTGGTATTGAGCCAGTTGATTGCTGCGATCAGCCCGTAGAGATTGGGCCTGGGCAGTACATTTCATTGTTATCCAAGATGGGAACGATGGATGCGGCCTTCATGGGTATCAATCCGGATATGCCGATGAGTGCTGCCAAAGGGTCGTATCAAGCACTGCGAGACCCAGTGGCGAACTCATTTTCTGAGGTGACTGAACCTTTCACCAAAGCTGTGGAAAACGTTACTGGCCCCATCAAAGATGCGATTACTGACAATATTATAAAGCCGATAGAGGCCTTCCTAGACGAGTTGAAAAAGAAGATTGAGGACCAGCTGCGGCGATTTTTTACAGACCAAGGTACCACGGCTGCCGGGAATACAGCTGGCGGTGGCGGTGGTACTGCTGCTGCTGAAACGGGTGCGCAACAAGGCTCCGGAATGCTCGGAGCTGCAGGCAACGTCATGGGGACGGTCATGGGTGCCTATACGATGGTTATGATGGCATACCTGGCATTGCAGATTATTTATGAGTGCACGGAGGATGAAATTGAGCTGGCGGTCAAAAGAGAGCTTAAGGCATGTTCCAAAGTGGGAACCTATTGCGCTGAAGAAGTATGCGTCCAGCCGACACCATTCGGCTGTGCACTCTGGATGTGCTCTCAGTATCGAGATTCGTACTGTTGCTACAATTCGCCTCTGTCAAGGATTGTCATGGAGCAAGCAGGCCCCCAGCTCGGCAGAAGCGGCAACAAAGGAATGGGGACGGCAAAGAACCCGCAATGCGACGGAGTGCGTCTGGAAGAGCTTGATCAGCTTGATTGGGATCGAATAGATCTCGGTGAGTGGACCGGAATACTTGCTGAAGAGGGAGCATTGAAAACGGGCCCTGATCAGCTGACATTTGATGGTCTGACTGGCAGCGGCAATGCGCTTTCGCTGGAGAATGAAACGTGGGGCGAGCGAGATGATGTCGTGACAAGGACTAAAGATCGCATGTCCAATGGATCACCAGGGGACCTGAGAGTGCAGCAGGAGCAATCATTCACCTTTGATCCTGATTAAATAGCTAACAGATCACTCATGAGGGCCAGTTTTACTGGCCCTTTTTTGGTCTTTAAACGTCAGCCCCGAACAAGTTCACCGTAGAAATCGTTATCGTCTATGCTGATACACCTGACCTTGTAACGATTCCACAGTCTGTTTTGAAGATTCCTGATGATTTGATCTTTGGACATCCTTATGTGTTTCGGGCTACCAATGGCATTGGGCACACATTGATGGCGGCTGATGAAAACCTTAAGCCGACCTTGCTCTCGGTATAGGTAGTTGTCCTTTTGGCTGGGAGGGGAGTAGGGGGTAAGGTATCGGGAGCTGTTTCCCTCTGTATTTTGCCAATGCGTCCTACCTAGCTGCTGCACTTGGCTGCTTATGTATTCCTCATTGTTCGCCAGCTCATCGTCGATCGTCAGAGTGATCTGATGCGATTTACCATCCTGAGTTGGGCGAGAGTTAACCACTATGAGATGGTCAGCCCACTTCGAAACTTTAGGCTCATCACTACCCTTGTGTTGTTCAAAGTTTTCCGCCCAAAAGGTGATCCACTGTTTGACCCCTTCTTTACTCTTGAAATAGTGCTGGTCACCTGTAAATGGAGTTACTGTGAAGGTGATCTTGGAGCCATCTTCTGTGAATCCGATGGCGTCGGTCTGGCCTTGTATCCAAAACATCGATGCCTCCAGAGGATACTCGGTTTTGCCTTTCCTGATTTTGTGATTGATGTGCTTCTCAGATAAATCTGAGCCTTTTGAGAGTAGTATCCAGCCGACGAAAAATACGATAGGGAGAATCCCGAGAGGGAGAATGATCAGCATCTGACCCATAGTTACTTTCCTTGCTAACTTAATTGAGGGGAAAGCCGCCAAAGATCGCAGGGTGCAGAGATTTATGCAATAGACCAAAAAAAAGCACCGTTTCAACGGTGCTTTGGGTCAGATCGAAGCTGCAACTAGGCAGCTTGTTTCTGCTTCTTTGCTTTGCCTTCCTTCTGATCCGTCTCACTAGCCTGCTTGAGCTCTGGGTCCATATCGTCCTCAGCGATTTCTTTACCCGCAACAGATTCAACCAACTCTTTCTGGCCGGAATTGTAGGCCTCTTTGCGAACCTTACGGCTCAGGCCAATGATTCGACCGGCAACGTTGATCATGCGGCGACTCCACTCGAAGCGAGCGTTTGATGCCTGCCGATTGTCCAGGATGGAGTGCAGCCACAGGGAGTCGATCATTGATACCAGGTCGTCCATACGGCCAACCAGACCAATGAACTGGGCAAGGTGCGGAGTGTTGATTTCCAGCTCGTATTTCACTTGGTTCGTGTAATCCGGGCTGATGCTGACGCCGTGCTGCTCAGCAAGCTTCTTCATTTGCTCGATTTTGGCATCAATGTCATTGCTGGCGGTTTCAAAATGTTGGTTGATGATGTCCTCAGCGTCGTCAACGTGCTCGCGTTCCCCGACTGCGCGAAGGATGACAGAGATCTGGAAAAGGGATTCTGCCAGCTTCTCAAAGCTGCGTGTCATGACTTTCTGAGCAGAAAGTGAAGAGAGAGAAAGCTCCTGTTTGATGACTGGAGCACTTTTCGCTTTGCGGTCGCCATCGACCTGTTTCATGAGTGCCATAGTTTCCTCCGGTGTTTTGTGGCAAATGCACACAATCACTCTACCGAGGGCAACGAGTAACTATGTCCAAGTAGCTGCTAAAAATTGCACACCTCTTGGCTATTTCCTGTTCTCGACAGTATTGGTCCCGGCACGGCTCCGATCTTCGGAATGCTTGCTGAAAAAAACCGAGGATGATCAAAAAAAACGCACCTACTCTACAAAAACTCTGGCCCAGAACCCCTAAAGTAGATATTGATCGAGGTGAGACAGCTTGCCTCGAAACCGATTTCCTTCCAGTGGTGCTCTGCGGGTTCAGTCATTAAGAGCACCACCCTTCCGAGTTCTGTGCCTCTGGCACGAAACGGGCAGCTGACCCGGCCATTCAGGCAGTACAGCACGTCAATAGAACCCTAAACGGGCCAACAGATATATCCCGTTTGGGGGTGTGTCTTAGGCCCTCTTTGTAATCTAAGGAGCTAAGGCAATGAACAACTTTACTGACCAAGCCATTTCCCTGGACGTAATCCGGGAAAAATACGCCAAGGGCGCTGAGAAAAACCTGAACACTGTTGCTGAAACCAAGGAGGCAATTTTTGGTCGCGCAGCGGAGGCTCTGGCTTCTGTTGAAGAATCCAGCAAGCAGAAAGACGTTCAGGACATTTTCCGTTGGGCTTACAACAATGGACTGATTCCGGCAGGCCGCGTTGCTTCTGCAGCCGGCACCGATATCAAGTCCACGCTAATCAATTGCTTCGTGCAGCCTATTGGAGATGCCATTCAAGGTGTCGTTAATGGGAAGCCGGGCATATACGATGCTCTGCGTCAGGCGGCTGAAACCATGCGCCGTGGCGGTGGTGTTGGCTACCAGTTTGGCGATATTCGTCCTCGTGGCGCGTTCGTCAAAGGTACTGCTTCTAGCGCTTCCGGGCCGGTGAGCTACATGCATGTATTCGACAAGTCTTGTCAGACTGTTGAATCCGCAGGTGCCCGCCGTGGAGCACAAATGGGTGTTTGCCGTATTGATCACCCAGATATCGAAGAGTTTGTTAATGCCAAGCAGACTCAAGGCTCTCTGACCAACTTCAATATCTCTGTCGGTGTTACCGAAGAGTTCATGCAAGCGCTGGTTGAGGGGAAAAGCTTCGAGCTTTATCACGAGGCCGAGCCTTCCGAGGAATATAAGGAAGCGAATTCGGGCGTGTACAAGCGCGAAGATGGAATGTGGGTATACCGCACGATTGATTCCCAGATCCTTTGGGACCGCATCATGGAGAACACGTACAACGCGGCTGAGCCGGGTATCGTGTTTCTCACCAACATGAATCGGGATAACAATCTGTGGTACTGCGAGCTGATCGAGGCGACTAACCCTTGCGGTGAACAGCCTCTGCCGAATTATGGTTGCTGCTGCTTGTCATCAGTAAACCTCGCGGCATTCGTAGAAGCCCCATTCAGTGGAAAGGCGACCTTTGATTTCGGAAGGTTTGCCAAAGTCATCCGGATCGCAGTCCGCAGCCTGGATAACGTCTTGGAACTCACTTACTGGCCTCTCGAAGAGCAGCGTCAGGAAGCCATGAACAAGCGCCGGGTTGGTCTGGGCTATACAGCTCTGGGTGACGCGCTGATTATGCTGGGGGTGCGCTATGACGACGAAGCGGGTCGCGCCATGGCCGAGAAAATTACTCGGGTCATGCGTGACGAAGCCTATCGTGCAAGTGTAGAGCTGGCTAAGGAGAAGGGAGCGTTCCCGCTGTTCGATGCTGAGAAGTACCTGGCATCTGGATTCGCGAAGCGTCTGCCGAAAGATCTCCGATCAGCAATCAAGAAACATGGTATTCGCAACAGCCACCTGCTGAGCATTGCGCCAACTGGCACCATTAGCCTGGCGTTCGCAGATAACGCATCGAATGGTCTTGAGCCGGCATTCAGCTGGGGATATACCCGCAAGAAGCGTTTGGCAGAGGGTGGCCACCAGATCTATCGCGTGGAAGATCACGCGTTTCGGGTGTACCGCGAAATCATGGGTGTAGCAGAAGATGACGAAGAGGGTGTAAAGCGTTTGGAGAAGGAACTTCCTGATGCTTTCGTGTCGGCAGAGCAAATCAAAGCTGTCGATCATGTAAGGATGATGGCGGTCATTCAGCCATACGTGGATAGCTCTCTGAGTAAGACAGTCAATGTGCCGGCAGACTACCCGTTTGAGGACTTCAAGGATCTTTACCTTGAGGCGCACAAATGCGGTCTTAAAGGTCTGGCCACGTTCCGTCCTAACTTTGTCACTGGGTCCGTGCTGAGCACGTCAGAAGAGAAACAGGATCTGGATCAGGATGACCCTGATCGTCGTATCCACCTGGATAAGACTCCGGAGCCTGTACTGGCAAGCCTGCGCTGGCCGAGCCGTCCTGAAACACCTGCGGGTAATCCGTCCATGACATACACAGTCAATAAGCCAAATGCGCCGTTCGCGGTGTTCATTGGCCATCTTGAAAACGGCGAGAAGAAGCCATTCGAGGTCTGGGTAAATGGAGCGGAGCAGCCGCGTGGTATCGGGGCATTGGCAAAAACCCTGTCTACCGACATGCGTTCATTTGATCGCAAGTGGTTGCAGATGAAACTGGAAGCATTGTCACGCACTTCAGGCGACGCCTTTGAAATGGCGTTTCCACCGAAGGGTGAGGCAACTCTGGTACCGTCAGCAACCGCAGCTTTGACTCGACTGATCGAGTATCGCTGCAACGAGCTTGGCACTTTCGACAACTTGGATGACGCGGAATCCCCAATGGTGGATGCATTGTTCAGCAAGAAAGAGCCGAAATCCGGTACAGACGGCACACTGTCTTGGACAGTGGACGTGAAAAACCCGGCAACTGGCGATGATTTCGTGTTGTTCATGAAAGAGCTGGTAATGCCGGATGGCTCACACCGTCCTTATTCAGTCTGGATGGCTGGTAAGTACCCGGAGGCGTTCGATGGGCTGTGCAAGTCCTTGAGCATTGATATGCGGATCATTGATCCCGCGTGGATTGCCAAGAAACTTCGCTCCCTGACCAAGTTCAAAGAGACGCAGGAAGATTTCCTCGCTCGCGAGCCTGGCAGTGAAAAGCAGCTGAATCAGCCATCAACCGTCGCGTATGTGGCGAAGCTGATTCTCCATCGATACAAGCTCCTCGGAATCCTGAACGAAGAGGGATATCCGAAAGAGGATATGGGTGTCATGAACACCGCTAAAACCGAAGGTGTCGCAGACGTGGCGAAAGCTGCTGTGACAGTGACACCAGGGAAAGAGTGTCCCGAGTGTGGGAACCACGCCATGATCAAAAAAGATGGCTGTGACTTCTGCACGTCTTGTGGCCACATCGGTTCTTGCGGTTAAATGTAATCCATCGGGGCGTGAAAACGCCCCACCTCTATTTGCCTCAACCCCAGTCGACTTCGGTCGCTGGGGTTAGGCCTTTCTAGTCATCATTGGAATAGAGCATCTATTCCCATGATGATTTTTGTGCCCTTGGCACGAAACGGGTAGCTGACCCGACCTTTACGGTGAGACCAGCACATCAAATGTCCTAATTAGGACACCTAACCCTGGCGGGGCTTTCTCCGTTAGGGGATGGCTCTGCCTCTACCGAGAAGGAGTCATTTCATGCCAAAGACCCTAGTTGTTGAAACCAACGCAGGGAACCTGCAGGTCCAAGCGCCGAGCTTCATGGCCGTGCAGATCACCCCGGATTTCATCAGTCGCTTGAAAGAGCTTCGCGATCTTCCTGATTACTACGATCTCACAGAGGTTCGTTGTGAAGTGGATCTAAAGACTGAAGAGATTGATGGCGACACTCTGGTTCTCCCAGAGTTGGTCGTTACCTCCGGACAATTCTGGTTCACAGGAGAGTTGCGCAACGCTGAGGATGAATGTGTTCGTTCTCACAGCATCTCAACTATTGACTGGAACTACGTAGTGCAGCGTCTCAGTGCTCCAGACGACGATGACCTTATGGTTGTTGCCGGTACGGACGAGGACGCAGCTCAGCTACGTCAAGCCTACCTGGAGAAGCTGGCGGACGGCGAGATCGCCTGATACCGGATTCTTTCAAACCCTATCGGGGAGTCATCTCTCCGTAAGGGAGGTGTCTCTCCTCCATGACAGATGAAGGAAAAATGCAATGGGATTCTTTTCCTGGAAAACCGCAGACACCGACTCATCAATTGGCAACATCCACTCCCTTAAACCGGCACCAACGGTTTACATGTTGGCTCCCAATGGACAACCACCGTATGTGGAGCCCGCCTATGAGGGGTATGGGAGATTTGCCGATAAGGACGCTCACGAGTATTTACTGGAGATGAACGCCGAAGATCTCGGTATTGATTTCGACAGCCTTTCTCATGAAGAGCGCCGGCTGGCTGGCATTGGTCTGGCAGTCGGGAATGTGTACGTACATGCTGATACAGGTGAGCGCTGGCACATTTTCCATGATTACCGGCACGTCTTAGACGCCAAATACTTCAGAGGAAATTTTGCTGAAGTAATTCCTGAGCTTGGGGACACCCCCAACAACCTCATTGAACGCGGTGTTTTGTTGTGTCGCGACATCAAAGAGGAGTTGGGGCTCAGATTTCCCCTCAAGTTTTCTTTCAACCGGAACGCAGTGTATGAAGATCTGCCTGCATCTGAAGATTGCCCATACCAAGGCTTCTTCTTTCCGGAGGAGGGCGAGGATGACTAAGCTCCGGCTTGCTTCCCGCCCGGTCATGTTACGCTACCCATTGTATCAATCACTGGACCGTGACATGCCTGAAATAAAAATCCGCTTTGATGAGCGGGAAACCATGCCAGACAAGTTGGAAAAACGCGCCAGCGAACTCGATATCACTGTTGAGCAGTTGGTGAAGCGCTTTATCTGCACTGGCATGCAAGATTACGAAACGGACGATGGCCCCGCCAAGCCGGGAGAGTCACTTGATGACTTCTTCGTGCAAAACGGGGTCCTGAAGCCAGAGTAGTAAACAATCCACTCAATACCCCTGAAGGGGCTGGAGGTCACCATGAGCGACCTGAAGCCCCTTCTTGGGGCATTTCTGTACGCGTGGCTGCCTGAGGCTGAAAATCCTCATCGGCCCGGCCCGAAATTCCGTCCCACTCTTGTTGTGGATGTAGATCCGGACGCCAGACGTATTTGTTTGGCGTATGGCACTAGCCAAAAGACGGATCGCAACGGTCGAGGTGAAATCACCTTTGCCAGCGACGAAATTGACGGTCTCACCAAAGACACCAAGTTCTGCCTGGGAACCACTTACTGGATTCCGGTCAGCGCTGAGTATCTTTGCAAACACGAATCAGCCAAAAAACTCTCAGTCATCGGCAAAATCCCAAGTCGTCGTACTCAGGAATTGCGCATGAGGCTGCAGGAAATTGGCTAAACACCCTTATGGGGAAGCTCTCTTCCTCGTGAGGGGGGCTTCTCCCCAACTTGGAGAGAAGTATGTCCGGTTTGGTATACCACAACAATTGCGTGAATTGGCCTGCTCAAGAGGTGCATGCTGAAGGCGGGTTAGTCGATATGATCGACTCTAGCCTGGATGTCTCACGCAAAACGTTTCTGAAGCACGTAGACCGAGAAAGCCTCCAGAACCTGGAGGTAGAACTGGGATACGAGATGCACCCGAAGCAAGGACTCACGATGGCTGGCGATTTCCACGTCAGTTACCACAGGTCAAGGCTTCATGGTGAAACAGTCTATTACCTGAAGCACTCTGCTATTGAGTACGTTTTCAGCTAACGGCTTTGCTCGGAAAACACAAAAGCCTTTCGGGGAAGCTCCTTCTCCGCGAGGGGGCTTCTCCCTGAATTCTGGAGAGAAGTATGGATTTCATAACTGATGTTAAAGCGTTTCTTGTCGATCATCTGAAGCACTTCGACTGTTTGCCGATGGAGTTTGAGTTTGACGGGGTTGTATATGACCGCGATCAATACGAAGAGCGCCTGGGTGAAGAGGGAATGAAGGAGGTTCGCCGAGAAGCGTTTGATTGGGAAAAGTGCGAGGACTACATCGCATCTCATGGCTTTGGGCCTGCGCTGTTGACTGCACAGGAGGTTGCCAGAGAACTCTGGGAGCTTGGAGACGATTACGCCACTATCGGTCATGAAATCGTTGCCCGAGGCCTGACTTTTAACCAAGAAGAAGATGAGCGAATCGAAACGCTCCTCAAAGATCACTATTAAAACCCCTAAGGGGCGAGTCCTCGCCTCTCAGGGCTGGGCTTGCTCCATTCACTGAACGGAGAAAAGCATGACCAACAACATCGAACGTACTAAGGCGGCAATGCTGAGTATTTCCCAGTCTCTGGGCTTGCCCGAGCACTATCCCGACGATATGACGCAGGATCTCCAATCCTTGTCTGACTCGAAGGAAGGTAAATGGCTCTGGTTGCTGCGAACGTCCGGTACCGTTCTGGTTCCGCTTCAAGTTGGCGTACACCCGACGTATGTGAACTATTGGCTGCATTCGAATCATGGCCAGAAGGTCGTTTGCTTCGTGGTTGATTCCCGGAAGGGGATGGTCACGCAGACAACCTTTTGCGAGGCGGAAAAACTCATTGGGCAGCCCCCAAGAGACCTCTACTCAACGATGTCTGCCGAAGAACTTGTGGATGCGGTGCATTCCGTTTTGGCGCATGGGTGCGAGCGGAGGCTCTGGGGGATGTTCGAATCACCAGAATCTATTGATGCGTATGGCACCTGGCAGAAATGGCAGGCGTACTTCCGCTCGATGGAAAACGATGTAATGGCGGAATTCATGGCCAAGGCTGTGAGGTTCGCTAAATCAAAACAAACCCTGATTGGGCACGTCTCATAGGCTGTCCAGTTCAAAAGCATTAACCCCACGGGGGATCGAGTTATCCCCGTCCTGGGGGTGGCTCGTTCCTCCTCTAAACCGAAGAGGAAATGAGCAATGCAAAATCAAATCGTAACTGAGCACGAAACCGAGCTGGCGGACATGATGGAAGAGCGGTTGGACATTCAACCCAGCCCTATCATGAGCTACCAAGATGCGATCGTTAAGAAGATTTCGGACAAGAAGTATTTGTTCGGTTATCTGGCGGACGATCAAGATGCCGAAAACCCCCTGGCCGAATGGGATGGGGTAGGGCGCATCTATTCGGCTCATCGAGATAGTGATACTCATCGAGAGATGCAGGAAGCCCTTGGCTTGAACTCTGACTGGTGTAAAGACTACGAGTTGGTCTATGAAACCGAAGAGTTCCGCAAGCATTGGCTCCTCCTTGCAGCCTCCCACGAAGAGTTCCAGAGCTGGTGTGTCGAAAATGGTAGACCGCCTCTGGAGACCGCAAAGCTTGATGCGTATTTTCGCAACAAGGCGCGGCGGTTTTGGAGAGAGAATAATGGTGCCGATGCGCCTTATCTCTATTCCGAGGACTCGATCTGGATGTTCGAAGAGGTATGTGAGATTGCAGAAGATGCGGCTTACAACGAACTTCGAGACGCCGGGAAAATTGGCGATCCGGATGCGGTAGTGCTCGACTGCTACGAACATGGCGGGGTAGCCTGGTCGGTATCTGGAGAGGGCATGAACTGCCCCTTCGATACGGCTCAAGGCGGCGGTGTCTGGGTACCAGACGACTGCACTCGTGAGGAGATCCAAAATCGAGGAGAAAAGGTCTACGCTTTTGGCCATGTGGTAAAAAGCACGCGCAATGGCTACGCCTATAAAATCGATCAGGATTTTGGAAGTGTAGAATCCATGCGTTTTGAGACCTGGGGAGAGGCTTATGAGGCGTTACAGCGTCACATTAAGCTTCACAACCTGAAATGCCCAGCTGCAAACGTCCAGGCTGAGGCGTTGAAAGAGAAAGGCCGTAGCCGTGCGAGAACTGAAATTGCTCGGAGCTGCGTTGACCTCTACAACGATTACCTCAACGGACGCGTGTTCGGTATTGTTATAGCCAAATTTGAGCTGAATGACGATGGCGAGCCGGAATTTGTAGAAGACGATGCTGTTTTCGGATATTACGGCGACGATGACGCCTCCGATAGTCTGAAGGCAGCAGTAGAAGCTCGGGACGACTGAGCCAACCAAGCCGCCTTGCAGGGAAACCTGCTGGCGGCTTCTTTTTGGTTGAAAGCGCAACCCAGCGTGGCTTGTATAACACCAAATACCAATATTCCCATGAAGGTCTGTCTGGTGGGGTTGCGCCCGGTTGTGGGTTGGTCAACCGTGCTATATTGGAATTTGGCACCACAGCATCGATAGGAGGCAAAGATTGCCAAAGCTTAGACCTACGCGCAGGTTACTTGCTGAGCCCGAACATGGACGGGGAAAAGCTCAGGTTGTTGATCGACCTGGGCAACTTTCACATATCTTGTGGGCCGCTTCTCGGGGCGACCTTGGTCGCCGGAATGTCGCCGTCATTTGGATGCTCTTTGGGAGTGGGCTCCGCGTTAATGAAGTCGCCCACCTCAAAATATCGGATGTGTTCTACCCTAATGGGCAACTGAAAGAGGTCTTCAGTGTTCGCGGGGCCACAACCAAAACAGATACTTATCGTCCCGGATTCATCCTCGCCAGGCAGCACAGGGAAGCCCTGATCGCATGGCGAGATCAGAGGGTGGCCGACAATGCATTTATTTCCCGGGACGGCTCCTACGGTGGACTTGACCCGAATTCCGAGCTGATCCTTGGCCGGAGAGGGAAACGATGGCAGCGGTTAGCTTTCAACGACAAGGCCTATAAAACAAGTTCCGGTGAGATTGTGACTACCAAGGTGTGTGGTTCGTTAGAAAACCTGGTACGCGAACTACTCAAGGGTGCCGGCCTGAACTATGGTTCGAGTCATTCTGGCCGGAGGACTTTGGCCACCTGGCTTGATCGTAAAGGATATGACCTTGAGCTAATTCAGTTGATACTGGGACACAAAAACCCTGACATGTCGCTGGAGTACATCGACCCGGACCTTCCCCGGATAAAGGCAGCATTCCAGAGTATTTGGAAAGGTGTGAAGCCGGCAGCGTGAATTTCACAACATTAGTCAATTCAGAGCTAGACAAATACGTCTAGTGTGTTAAGGTGGAGATACTAGACATATATGACAGGTCGAAAAATGACAGCTTTTCATCAGGCTGCACGGGAGAAAGGCTGGACCCTTGTTGAAATTGGTCAGCGCTGGGGGGTGAGCGAACGGCAAATGAGCCGGATTGCCAACAACCCTAGTCAAAAAGATCTTGATGCTGTGCAGGGGCTTCCCGCCAAAAAAGGATAGGAATCCGAGGAAGCGCTATGAGCGAAGACAAAGTTGTAAAGAAGAACCCGGCTGATGTTGTCGCGGCGGTACTCTTCGGGATTGGCCTGGCTATGGGAATCCTACCAATAGCGGTGGCGTCCCTTATCGTCAAGCACAACCTCTTCACTGAATGCTTTTCTCGCATGGACGCTTTCTGGCGGTCCCGTGGGTGGCAATAATTCACATTGGAACCGGTGTTCAAGCACGTTTACAGCCGCGTTCGCGTGGCAGAATAGGGATACAGGAGACTGGCTGTGGATGCATTTTTTGAGTTGCCGGAAGAACCAGGGGCTTACTGGTACTGGTGTGAGAAGCGCCAGGCATTTCTTGTCTGCGAAGTCGTCGAGAAAGATGGCCAACTCAGGGCTAAATTCACTGATGGCAGCTTCCAGCGGTGGTGCGGAGATAAGAGCTACTTCGTTGGACCGATTCAGGAGCCTGTCATCGAGCAGGACGGCAAGATCAAAACAGCATAGGAATTCGACCTTTATGCCTAACCCAAGAGTTCTAGCGATAGGTTTTGCAGTTCTCGGTCTCTTGCTGGCTTACGCCGGTTACAGTGAGGCAAGTGAGCACTACGGAAATTTTGAATCCCTGTTGATGGCGTGCCCTGGTCTGGGGATGTCCTTTGCAGGAGTTGGCGTCTACGTCGTGAAGGCGGGCGGGTAAATCAACATTGGAAAGCGGCCATGTATGTGAATGAGGACGAATGTGAGGCGGCTGGGCTAGACCCTGAAGAGGTTAAGCGGATAGCCACAGGCTTGAGTCGATATGCCAAAAAAGCTGAGGCCCTGGGCCTTCAAATATTTGGTGGCACTGGGACTGGATCTCTTCGCTTTGATGACGGTGGCCCTGGGAAACTTGTTGTCGCCGAGATTGAGGGAAACTTTGACGGGGGCGACGGCGGATCAACGGTATCAAATGGCGGCCTACTAAGAGGCGAATGTTAATGGGAATTCGAACAACGGAGCTATATGCATGAGTGAAATCAAAGCGGTAATCGAAAACCTTCAGGCGTCTGGCTTGGTAGTCCAGGGACTGACTCTGGATCAGATTGAAGGTTTGTTGAGCAACGACCAGCGCCCAGCTAAAGAGCAGTTCAATGCGTTGATGGCCCAAGGTCGTGCCTATGGAATTTATTTCTATCAGGATCAGGCTGGCTTTGATCGTGATGAGTTCGCCCGGAAGCTTGGGGAAATCGGATTCGGGAAAGATGAAGCAAAGTCGGTGATCGCGAACTTGCGGCCTGCGCCAACACCAGAGCTGACCGCTTTGGGCGACCGTGACTGAAGATGGGAATCCGGGGTCCGGTATGGCGACTGACTTGAAGGTATACAGCATCCATCAAAAAGCGGTCGATGAGCAGGGTTACCCGAACATGGACTTTGAAGAGTGGTACCAGCAGGGCATTGCATGTTACCGAGTTAGGTTGCCGCGAGAACTGATACGCCAAGCCCTTAACCATCTTGCTGAGGACTGGAAACGACGAAACAAGATTATTGAACTATGGCACATCCGAATCTTTGTTTACGGTCTCAGCGGCAGAGACGATTGCGGGCAACGAGCTCGGTTGGTTTCTGAGGATTTCTCGTGGCCATCGCCCCCTGATAGCTCGTGGGAGTGGATTGTCTGCGTTTACCCCGATGGCCTTTGTGATGTCGACCTTGTTCATCCGGTCAGTCGCCGTTTTTGGTCAGAGGATAATGGTTTTATCGAGCTACCAGAGCTCGACCAATGTTGGTTCGAGAATATGGGGTTTACGATCATAAAAATGAGGCCGGAGATGGGAGTGTGCGAGAACCAGTCTGGCCGCCATCTATCGTCGGTGATGTAACAAGAACGTGGAAATTCGATATGAGAGAGAAACAGGCAGTTGTCTTGTGCGGTTCAGTGCTGATTATAGGTTGCGCTATGTTTTTAGGTCTGGGATACGTGGCTAAGGTATTTCCTGAGACGACTCTTCATCACACCATAACCGCAACCTGGGTGGTTTTTACCTTCCCTCTTACTGCTTCGGTCATCGCTCTTACCACGCTTGCAGCCCGCCGCTTGAAGCGGAAGCTGACCCAGACAAACTGACATGGGCTGGAACGGTCTTCATGGAAGAGGCTTAGCCCTACCGGTCACAAAAAAAGCATCCACCTGGCCATAACGCGTGAAACGCCAAGGTACACTTGCTCTCAATCTCGTTTTAGCTGGAGAAGTGAGCTTTGGGCATTTCAGAAACTGAATACTTAGAAGGTGCAGTGACCTTTCAAGAAGGGTACTCCGCAGGTTTGAAGGGTGTTGATGCTGAGCAAAATCCGTATCCGCAAGGATTTTGGCTGGCGGAGAGTTGGTTGCTAGGGTGGCGAGATGGCGATCTGGAGCGAAAATCTCGCGATGAGCCAATTCTGAGCTTCCCGGTTTAAAAAGTCGCTAAAACGTCAAAAAAAACGCAGCTACCTCTGGATATTGCAGTCAAGAATTCGGTAAATTTAACTTAATTAAGGACATCGCTCCCTGCGCGAACAGCTATCTAGTCTTCGGACTGGAGATGCTTTGCAGGAGCATGATAGAGCTAGCCTTGCTCTTAAAATAGATGGCAATCCAGCAGCACTCGCTGAACTGGATCTATCACTCAAACCCGAGGGGTTCTCTAACCTCCGGGTTATTGAACCTCTCCTTAATTGTTGAGGTTCAATATGCTTTCCAATGTCGTTGGCGTTCTTCTTTTCGTCGCTGTTCCCGCAATCGTTTTTGCAATCTTCTTGACCGCTTTGGTTAAGGTTTACAAGTTTGCGAAAGGATTTGGGAAGAAACCAAACACTGCTAAGCCAGTGTTGCTCAAGACGAAAAAGCCAGTTGCTGCAAAGTCAGCTTCTTGTGCTACAGAACTTCCAACCCGCACGATTGCGGGACAATGGTTTTCCTCTCCTGATGTTCGTCATCTGGAGACGCCTGCCTTCCTTCGGAAGCAGGTCGCGTAAAACCTAGTAATTTCAAAACCCAAACGGGGGTATCTACTCCTGTTGGGGGTAGGTGCCTCCTCTACTTGTAAGAGGTACTTACCATGAAAAAGATCATCATCGTTGCTGTTGCTGCTTTCTCCATTCAGATGACTTTCGCATTCAACGACGCTGCCGATAACGCAGCTGAGACTGCGGCGGAAACTGCTTGCGAGAAGCGCTATGAAAACAACGTTGAGGTGATGTGCAAGTAATTGCCCACCTCTGATCGATGAGACACAGCCTTTCCTGGTGTGTCTCCCCGAGGTTCCTTTTTAGAAAAATTTCGCATGCGAAATTCTTAGGGATCTCCGGGAGGCACACCGGGAGAGGCGCAAGATTGGCTGATCAGCCCATTTTGTGTATGCGTGCAATCGGCGTCCTAAGGCCGTTTGCGTCTCTCTCGGGTGTGCTCCTTTTCTTAATCGCGAGCCACCGGAGGAAACACCATGGGTACCATGCACACATACGATCACGAGAAAGCCTGCCTGTTCCTTGATAACGGAAAGGTTGTTCGGGTTCGGGACAACTCCAAATCCAAACGTGATGCGGATGACCTCTTGGAGCCGCTGACTGAGAAAGCTCGCAAGGCGGGCCTGATTGGTGAGAAGGACGTAGTGGTAACTTTCTCTGCGTGATCATCGAAGGGGCCTCATTAACGTGAGGCCCCTTTTTTATTTAAAGAGTGCTTTTCGGTTTGGGTAACAAACTCAAAAGTATTCACTCCCTCGTGGAGCGATCAGGTAGCTGACCTGGATCTCTGATCAAACACAGCAACTCAATGAACCCAAACGGGGATATTCCCCGTTTTATTTTAGGCAAATCTTTAACCCCCAAACGGGAGCATCACCTCCCGCTGGGGGGTGGTGTCTCCCTCGACTTCAGGAGACATCTCATGTCCGATCAAAACGTTCGTCAAACCGTAGCCACACCTGTAGCTGATCTGTTTGGCATCGAAGCTCCCAAAAAAGTCACTGCTGAGAAATTTGCAGATGACAAAAACCTTCATATTCCCAAGCTCGACGAGCACTACGTATTCCGCAAGGAGTTCGTTCGGGAAGTCCTGGCTTACATCCAAAAACCGCACAACGACGCCATGCTGGCCTTTGGCCACACAGGCACTGGAAAAAGCTCCGGCTTTAACCAGCTTCTGGCACGGTTGAACTATCCCACCGAGGAAGTCACTTGCATGGAAGAAATGCGGTTTACCGACCTTCTGGGTCAGTTTGTGATGAAAGCCGAACGCCCTGGCGAGACGCCTCAGATGATGTGGGTCGACGGCCCGCTGACTCGTGCAGCTCGCTACGGTCACGCCCTGATCATTAACGAGTGGGATCTGATGGAGCCGGGTGAACTGGCAGGCCTGAATGATCTGCTCGATGGTCGTCCACTGATGATTGCCCAAAACGGCGGTGAAGTGATTGATCCGCATCCTGACTTCCGTCTGTTTGCTACTGGCAACAGTGCGGGTTCAGGCGATGAGATGGGTCATTACCAAGCGGTGAAGACTCAGAATCTCGCGGCAATGGATCGCTACCGTGTGATCGAAGTGGATTATCCAGCCCCGGAAGTGGAGGAAAACATTCTGGCTCGGGTCGCACCGAAGCTGAATGGTGAACTCCGCAAAGGCATGGTCAAGGTAGCCAATGAAATCCGCGCTTTGTTTAAGGGTGAGAACCCTGAGACACAGATCGGTATCACAATGTCCACACGGGTACTCCGTCGCTGGGCGATGCTGACCATGGATTTCAAGGGCGCAAAGAACGCATCAGGTTACGCCCTGGATATCGCGCTGCTTCGCAGAGCTGATAAAGAGGAGCGAGAGGCCGTCACCCGCATCTGCAAGGATGTGTTTGGCGATCTCTGGTCCTGATCTGAACTGCTACCACAAAGCCGTTAATGGTTGGGTTCGAGAGTGCGAACTTGCATTTTCGGACCTGGTGGTAGCCTCAAAGTGAACCCCACCAAATCAACCCGACAGGGGTCTCAAACCCCTGCGGGGGATTGAGCCTCTTCGGGAACCAACATTCCTTAGGAGGAACAATGACACAAGTTGCAGAACAAACTGCCAACACCGTTGCTACGCAAGAGAAGGGCAAGTCCCTTATCGCTAAGATGGCTGGAAAATTCGGCGTTGACGCTGAAAAGTTCATGGTCACTCTCAAAAGCACGGCATTTAAGCAGCGCGATGGCTCTGCGCCCACGAACGAACAAATGATGGCGCTTATGGTCGTTGCCGACCAGTACGGCCTGAACCCCTTCACGAAGGAAATCTACGCATTTCCTGACAGAAACAACGGCATTGTGCCCGTTGTTGGGGTTGATGGTTGGAGCCGGATTATCAATCAACACTCGCAGTTTGATGGTGTTGATTTCCGGTTTAGCGACAACATGGTTCAAATGCAGGGCGCACACAGTAAAGCGCCAGAGTGGATTGAAGCGGTCCTGTACCGCAAAGATCGAACTCGCCCCATCGTAGTTCGTGAATATCTGGACGAATGTTACAAGGCTCCGGGGAACTATCCTGGTCCTTGGCAGACCCACCCCAAGCGGTTCTTGCGTCATAAAGCCCTGATTCAGGGAGCGCGGATCGGTTTTGGCTTCGTCGGGATCTACGATCAAGACGAGGCGGAGAACATTATCGGAAACACCATCGATAACAACTCCGGGCAGGTTGTCCAGATGCAATCACAACGGCCTATCGTTGAGATGGACGATGAAAAGTACGAGCGCTTCATCGAAACACTCATCAAGCGTGGTCAAGCTGAAGGTTGCTGGCCCTCCATCAACCAACTTCTGGAAGAGCGTTTCCAGAGTAATCCGGCAAGGCTCCAAGACGCCAAAAAACGGATTTCTGATGCCGAGTTTGAAGCTCTGAATCAAGCAGACATGCAGAAGGAAGAGCAGAAGCCGGCCAAGGCAGCTAAGAAGGGCAAATCAGCAAAAACTGAAAAGCCTGAAGAGCCGCCTGTTGGTGAATATCCTGACGCTCAGACTGAGGCAGATTCGTCTGCTGATGACGGCGCTCAGGGATCACTCGACATGGGCTAAGCCCAACAAGAGAGTCCGCCTTCGGGCGGCTCTCATCTCTCCATATCCCTGAGGGGCTCGCATCCCCTTGGGGACGCAGTTCCTCCAAACCAAGGTTCGGTCATTCCCAGCCGGGATAGGTCGAGTTTCCATTCCGGGAGGTTCCCATGAAACAAGTCTCGTTCGATCAAAGAACGGATGCATGGTTGTTATGGCGGAAGAAGGGCGTTACTGCCTCTGAAGCCGCAATCATCATGAATGACTCACCCTACATGACGCCCTGGCGTCTATGGGCGGAAAAAGTTGGGCTGGCGGAGCCGGATGACTTGTCGAAAAACCCATTTGTCCAATATGGCATTGAGCATGAGGACGTGGCACGGCGAGCATTCGAAGATCGTCATCCTGGCGAAGTGGCATTGCCAATATGCGCAGAATCAGATGAAGAGCCGATTTTGCGTGCTTCCTTTGACGGTGTGATCAGTCAGGGGAGGCCGGTGGAACTGAAGTGCCCTGCAACCAAGACGTTCGAGGATGTTCTCGCGAACGGAACCGATTCGGCAGCTTACAAGCTGTATTGGCATCAGGTTCAGCATCAGATGTACGTATCCGGTGCTTCTGAGGGGTTCTTGGTGTTCTACCACGAGGAACGAGATCTCCAGATCTTTCAGATTGGCCGTGATGAGATTTACATCGAGCAGCTGGTCAAGAAAGCTAGGGAGTTCTTCGATCGCGTTGAAAAGCGCAAGCCACCAGAGAAAGATCCAGAGCGTGACATTCTCATCCCTACCGGCGAAGCCGCCGAAAAGTGGGTGGAAGCGTCCGAAACGGTGAAGTTCTACGATGCAGACATCAAGGAGGCCCAGAAGAGGATCGAAGCCGCCAAAGCCAAGCGTAAAGAGGCTGAGGACACTTTGAAAAATCTT
>Ga0247720_100039_pt1 | contig 73762 bp, 66 predicted proteins | sample MSEWel2015_12_15_FD_189078 | JGI IMG/M metagenome (GOLD analysis project Ga0247720, IMG submission 189078) | Subsurface sediment microbial communities from gas well in West Virginia, United States - MSEEL Well Study Marcellus 3H_2015_12_15 | ecosystem: Environmental > Terrestrial > Deep... | reverse complement strand
AGGCACTGCCGGGAGCCGGGATGTCTTCGGCCTGTTCAATCCGGAAACGGAACAGGCTTTTCTTGAGCTGACCCAGGAAGTGCATCCGGGCAATGACTTCCTGGCCGGTATAGCAGCCTTTCTTGAAGTGCACCCCGCCCAGATGCTGCCAGTTCAGCATCTGGGGTACGAAGGACTCCTGGGTGGCGGCGGTGAGGGAGGCGACGCCAGCGGCGATTTCCGACGCGTACCAGTCCGCCAGGGGCAGTTGGTCAGCCGGGTCGAGGCCGGGCTCATCGCCGGCGGTCTGCCACAGTTCAAACCGGGGCGTACCCTCGGCGGTGGGCTCAGTTCTGACCATAAAACCCTGTGTTACTTCGACGCAGTCGCCGGGTTCCTTGAGGTTCGTCGCGGCGTCTCCCGCCACTGACTCTGCCAGCCGGTTGCCGAGGATGCCGACCATACCCGCCGCCGTCGCTGGGTCCATGGACGTGCCCCGGAACAGCATCAGATATTTGCGTAAATGGGTGATGGTATCGTCGGCAAGATCGGACGGGAAATCCATCAGGATGTCATTGCCGGCCCGAATCATCCGGGTCAGGCAGTAGGCCCGGCCCTTGGGGGTTGAGGCGGTGGCCCTGGGGGCGTGGCCGGTGGTGACTTCGTTGAGGTTCTGGCTGAACTGGCCCTGGAGAAACTTGTCTGTCCCCGGGCCGCTCACCCGCACGATGACCCGGTCAGTCAGAGCCGTCCAGCCATCGGCGGGCAAGGGTGAATCTGCAACATTGGGTGCCGGTGTGTCTGTGCCAGTCATGGAATACTCCAGATCGGAACGTCAGTTGGATGATGGCCGGGAACGGCCCAGTCTGAGCCACATTCTCAGGCGCCGGAATTCCTCTTCCGGGCAGTTGCCGTCGGTGCCCAGTGACGGGGCCATCAGGATTGTGCTGTATGAGCGCAATCTGGTGCCGGCGGGGCGAAGTTTCAAGAGCGCCAGCCCGGACCAGACCCGGCTTGTGGATGCCGCAATTACCGGCACCCGCCTGTTATCACCGGTTGCCGCATACAGCTGATCCTGATCGACAAGGAGGCAGCATACGCTGTTGCGCCCCCTGAGCAATCCGTGGCTGCGGTATTGCCGGAGCGATCCCGCCAGAGCCACTGGCGTGACGGCCAGCAGCCAGAGCTTGCCGGCCAGCGCTGAAGCTGTCAGAAAAACAAGCAGCACCAGCCAGGGAAGCGTTGCCAGCAGCCCTGCCAGGCGGGACGGTGAGAGTGTCAGTTCAATCCGGCTGGACACGTTTCAGGATGATGTCGACCATGCGTTGAAGGTCCGGATCTTCCGGGCGACTGCGCTGCATGAACCACTCGAACATGTCGTTGTCTTCGCAGGTGAGCAACTTTTTATAGCGGGCCCGGTCTTCGGCGTCGAGGTCGCGGTAGGCTTCTTCCATGAAGGGGATCAGGAGGTTGTCCAGCTCAAGCATGCCGCGACGGCTGTGCCACCACAGACGGTTGAATTCTGCTTTTTCGGACAATGCAGGTGTCTCTGACATAGTATTTACCATCGAATCGTGGGTGAAAGTCGGTCTCGGTTCAGGGCGCCAGCGTACGGTAAGTCGTGGGAACCAGTACCGTATCACGGACCTCGTTGAGCAGTCCCGGATAATCCAGCGTGTAGTGCAGCCCCCGGCTTTCCCGGCGCTGGAGCGCCGAACAGATGATCAGATCAGATACGGTCACCAGGTTCCGCAACTCAAGCAGGTCGTTGGAGACCCGGTAGTTGCTGTAGAACTCGCCAATCTCCGCTGACAGCAGGTCGGCCCGATGCTTGGCGCGCTGCAGCCGTTTGGTGGTGCGCACAATGCCGACATAGTCCCACATGAAGTGTCGCAGTTCGTCCCAGTTGTGGGAGATGACTACGTCCTCATCGGAATCCCGCACCTGGCTTTCATCCCAGTCTGGCGCCTCCGGCGGCGGCGGTATGTCCGCTTCACGGCGGGTAATGTCTGCCGCTGCGGCCCGGCCATAAACCAGGCACTCCAGGAGTGAATTGCTGGCCATGCGGTTGGCGCCGTGAAGCCCCGTGAAACCGGCCTCGCCCACCACGTAGAGCTGGTTGATGTCGGTTCTGGCACGCTTGTCGCTGACAATGCCGCCGCAGGTGTAATGGGCCGCGGGAACGACAGGAATCGGTTCCCTGGTGATATCAATGCCAAAGCCGAGGCATTTCTCATAAATGGTGGGAAAGTGATGCTTGATGAAGTCCGCCGGTTTGTGGCTGATATCCAGATACAGATGGTCGGCACCGAGCCGTTTCATCTCATGGTCTATCGCCCGCGCCACGATGTCCCGGGGTGCCAGTTCTCCGCGCTCGTCGAAGCGGTCCATGAAACGTGTGCCATCCGGTAGCTTCAGCAACCCGCCTTCGCCCCTGACGGCTTCGGTAATCAGGAAAGACTTGGCGTGCGGGTGGTACAGGCAAGTCGGGTGGAACTGGTTGAACTCCATGTTCGCCACCCGGCAGCCCGCCCGCCATGCCATGGCGATGCCGTCTCCGGAAGCGCCGTCCGGGTTGGTGGTGTAGCGGTAGGCCTTGGAGGCGCCGCCAGTGGCAATCACCGTGAACCTCGCCCGGAAAAGCTCTACATGGTTGTCCTCAAGGTTCAGGATGTAGGCGCCCACGCAACGATTGCCCGGCAGCGACAGCTTGCGATTGGTGATCAGGTCTACCGCCACGCGGCCGGACATCAGCTCGATGTTGGGCCTGGCCTGGGCCTGGGTTGTGAGTGTGGTAGACACCGCATGACCGGTGGCGTCGGCAGCGTGAATGATGCGCCGGTGGCTGTGGCCGCCTTCCCGCGTCAGATGGTAGTGGGCATCCTGGTCCCGGGTGAAGTCGACACCGGAATCAATCAGCCAGTCGATGCTTTCCTTGCCATGCTCTACCGTGAACCTGACAGCGTCCTCGTGGCAAAGGCCGGCGCCGGCATTGAGGGTGTCGGTGATGTGGTTTTCCGTGGAATCCTGGTCATCCAGGACTGCGGCTATGCCGCCCTGGGCCCAGAGTGTGGCGCCACTGCTGATACTGGCCTTGCTCACCACGCATACCTTCAAATGCTCTGGCAGATTGAGCGCAACGGTCAGGCCGGCAGCTCCGCTGCCGATAATGAGAACATCGTATTCGTAGGACTGTGGCATCGGGTCGTTATCGCAGGCCATAATGTGGAGGTGTATTGAACTAAACTTTACGCTTGCTGTCTATTTGGCCTGACGGGGTGAGCTGCCTTGCAGGTGGCGTCGCCCCTTTCATCAACGGACGCCGGACAGCATCAATGACGCAACGATACTTGGTAGAGGCCGGACAGCTGGCCGTGAAATCAGGGAAACCCGGCAAACCGTCCATGACTCCTGATACAGACAAGCAACAGGGTGAACAGTCCGACAGCCAGACGGACCTGCAGCTGGTGCGCAAAGTGCGGAACGGCGATCGGGCCGCGTTTGACCTGCTGGTGGTGAAATATCAGTCGAGGGTCGCGTCTATTATCAGTCGGTACGTTTACGATAGCCAGGAAGTGATGGATCTGACCCAGGAGACCTTCGTCAAGGCGTTCCGGGCAGTTGAGCGCTTCCGCGGTGACAGTGCCTTCTATACCTGGCTTTACCGCATCGCCGTCAATACCGCGAAGAATTATCTGGAATCCAGGGGGCGCCGCCCCCAGGGCAGTGCTGATTCTGCCGAGGCGGAAAATTTTGATGAGGGATCCCGGCTTCGTGATACCGCATCGCCGGAGCGATTGCTCCAGCGGGAACAGTTACAGAAGGAACTGACCAAGGCAATTTCACAGCTTCCGGAGGAGTTACGTTCCGCGTTTTTGCTGCGGGAATACGACGGCCTCAGTTATGAGGACATCGCCGGAATCCTGGAGTGTCCGATAGGTACCGTCCGTTCACGAATATTCCGGGCCCGGGATGCAGTTGATCGTCATCTCGGACCTTTGCTCAACCACTCGATCACGTAATTGAGGTTGCATCCCATGGATGATCGTCTCAGAGAAACCCTGTCCGCCATGATGGACGACGAAGCTGACGAACTGTCAGTACGTCGCTTACTGTCGCATCACAGCCAGGATGAAGTGCGGGCTCAGTGGCAGCGATGGCAGGACGTGCGGGACCTTATGCATGATGGCCACTCACCGGCCCATGGAGTGGATGTCAGCCTTGCCGTGCGGGAACTACTGGACGGCCGGCGTTCCTTGCCGGTCCGGCCGGAGGCCGCAGGGCAGGGCAGGAAAACCCGACGCTGGCATTGGTCTGCGGCGGCCATGGTTGCCATGGCGCTGCTCGTTGGCTTCGGTGCCGGTGCGGGTTGGGATTCCCCGAATTCGGGGCCGGTTCAGTCTGTAACGGCGGCCGCGCCCGGGGTGCCGGAACAGGAACAGCCGGTCAGGGAGGTTGCCCTGCAGGGGCTGGATAAAGAGCAGTGGGAGTATATGAGCCGTTATCTGCTGGAGCATGCGCAGCACAACAGTGTCGGCGCCGGGCGGGGAGCCGTTGGTTATGCCCGCCTGGTCAGCGCCAATGGCAGCGGTTACTGACCCGGGAGTGAGTGTGATTTTACCCAACGCCCTGAATGCCGTCTTTCGTAGCTGCCTCCTGTCATGGGTAATGGTGCTCACGCTCGTCTTGACACTTGCCAGCCCGTTTCCGGCGGCGGCCGACGAAAGTGAGGCTGAGGCCTGGCTTGAGCGGCTAGGCCCGGCTCTCAATATGACGTCCTATCGCGGTGTTTTTGTTTACGCCCGGGGTGATCGCGTGCACTCGATGCAGATTGCTCATCGCTATCAGAACGGTATCGTTGAGGAGCGCCTGGTGCTGCAGGATGGTGGTAGCGGCGAAATTGTCCGCAAGGGAACGAACGTGGTCTGCGTGCTGCCCGAGACCGGTCGTATCAAGCTCGATCAGGTCATTCCGTCCGGCCCCTTCGCCGGGGCATTCACCGGTCAGTTTGTGCCCCTGAGTCGCTGGTATCGTGCAGAAATGAAAGGTGAGGACCGGATAGCAGGATACGATGTGGTTTCCGTGGCTCTCAGCGCCAGAGACCCGTATCGCTACAGCCACCGGTTGTGGCTGGAGAAATCCACAGGCCTTCTGGTCAAGAGTCATGTCCGCAATGCAGAGGGGGAAGTACTCGAGCATTTCCAATTCACCAGCCTGGAGATTGGCGGCAGGATTCCGGACAGTGAGTTTGAAATCCAGACCCGTGGCAGGGAAATTACCAGGACACTGAAGGACGCGGATTCCCGGGAATCGAAGGTTCAGCGTACCAATGGCTGGCAGCTTGGTTGGCAGCCGGACGGTTTCATGCCAGCTGCCACTCCGCGTTCCGGCAAGGGGCAGGCGGTTGCGTTCTCGGACGGACTGGCTGCGTTTTCTGTCTTCGTTGAGCCCGCCGGCGCAGTTAGCATGCCCACAGGTGCTTCCCGGATCGGGGCCACGACTGTCTACATGCATAAAGTCAGAGAGCAGGGCAACGCGTTCCTGGTGACCGTTGTCGGCGAGTTGCCGCCGCAAACCGCGCGCCGGGTTGCGGAGTCCGTCCGGATCGACAATGTTCTGGCTCTCGGTGCAGGTGAATCGTGATTACCGAAACCGGAAAAGTCGTTGCAACCAAGGGTGACCGGGTCTGGGTGCAGACCATTCGTGCGAGTGCCTGCCAGAGCTGCGCCGCGCGCAATGGATGCGGGCAGAAAGTACTGGCCGCTGCGACCGGCGGCCGGGCGAACCAGATCCTGGTGGAAAACACCGTCAATGCCCGTGTTGGCGACGAAGTAACCATCGGGATTGATGAACGGGCACTGCTGAGTGCCTCGCTGGTGGTTTATGCCACCCCGCTGATCATGATGGTGATCGCAAGTGTTCTCGGGCATCAGCTCTCGGGCGGGCAGGACGGCGCTGCCATGTTGGCAGCCGTCGGTGGTCTGGCTCTGGGCTTTCTGACAGCCCGAAAACTTCAGGCGCCGGGTACTACCGGCTACGAACCACGGCTGGTTCGGGTTAACCGGATTGCTGCTGAAAACTGTCTATAAATCCTACCGTTTTTTAAGTTGAAAATCGGTTTCTTCACCTGAAAACTACCGCAAGATCTTTGCAATACAGGGGGTGCAACATGTCGAGAACATTAGAGGTCGTCCAGCAGGCCCGGAAGCTGCAATTCGGCGGAATGCGGGCAGCTCTGCTGGCGTTGCTGTCCATTGTGGTATTGATGGGCGCGAGTCCGGCAGGTGCGGCTCAGGGGCTGCCCGATTTCACCGAGCTTGTCGAAGACAACGCCGGTGCCGTGGTCAATATCAGCACGACCAGCGAGCCCAAGGCGGGCAATGCCCGGGGAATGCCTTTTGATGAGCGGCAACTCCAGCAGATGCCGGAATTTTTCCAGGACTTTTTCCGTGGTCCCCAATCGCCCTTTGGTGGCGCACCTGGAAATGCCCAGCCCCGTCGTTCCATGGGCTCCGGTTTTATCGTGTCTGAGAGCGGTTATGTGCTCACCAATAACCATGTGGTTGAGGGGGCCGATGAAATCATTGTCCGTCTGAACGACCGGCGGGAATTTTCGGCGAAACTGGTTGGAACAGATCCAAGGTCCGACATGGCGGTTCTGAAAATCGAGAATGCCGAGGATCTGCCCGTGGTGAAAATCGGCAGCTCCAGTGATCTGGAAGTGGGCGAGTGGGTGTTCGCAATCGGTTCGCCGTTCGGTTTCGATTATACGGTAACATCCGGCATTGTCAGCGCACTGGGTCGCTCGCTGCCATCCGAGAACTACGTACCGTTCATTCAGACTGACGTAGCGATCAATCCCGGTAACTCCGGGGGGCCACTGTTCAATATGGACGGCGAAGTGGTTGGTATCAATTCCCAGATCTACACTCGCTCTGGCGGGTTTATGGGGGTCTCGTTTGCGATTCCCATCGACGACGCGATAAACGTTTTCCAGCAGTTGCGAGATAAAGGCGCGGTCTCCCGGGGCTGGCTTGGTGTGCTGATTCAGGAAGTTAACCGTGATCTGGCCGAATCTTTCGGTCTGAAACGCCCAAGAGGTGCGTTGATCGCGGAGGTGATGTCTGGATCGCCGGCGGAAGAGGCCGGTCTCCGGGCCGGGGATATTGTCCTGAGTTACGATGGCGAACCGATCGAATTTTCGTCCGATCTTCCGCCGATGGTAGGCCGGACTCCGGTTGGTGAGACGGCGAGCCTTGAAGTTCTTCGAGGCGGCGAGGTTATCCAGCTCTCGGTTGAGATCGGTAAGCTGCCCGACCAGGGTGCCGAGTTTGCTTCGGCGCCTGATGCCGCTCAGCCGGGCGCAGGTGTGGCGCCGCTCGGGCTGGAGGTTGATCCATTGCCGGCCAAGTTGGCGGATTCCCTCAACATCGAAGGCGGCGTGGTGGTAACGAATGTCGCCCGTGGGGCAGCGTTCGACGCTGGCATCCGGCCGAGGGATGTGATCACGGAGATAGATCGTAAAAAAGTCCGCTCGGTTGACGATTTCCGGGCGATTGTAAGCAAGCTTGACGATGGCAAGGCGGTCTCTGTGAGGGTTGTACGTGAGGGGCGTGCCCTTTACCTGGTAATGAAGCCCTGACGGGATCGTCCCGGCCGTTCCGATAACTCAAAGCCCCCGGTTGTGTCGCAAACGACATGTCCGGGGGCTTTTGGTATACTCGGCCGGTCCAATAACAATGAGTGGCCAAGGAACGGACCAGACCCATGATGAACAGACAGGAACTCTCCCTCCGCAAGTTGCTGGAATTTCGGAATGCCTGGGTCGCGTGGCTGATTTTCCTGTTTTCTGTCGCCGTAACCATTCTGTTGTGGCAGGTTTCCATCAAGCTCGTTGAAGACCGTACTGAAGCCCGTTTCCGCACCCAGTCGCTGCAGTTGAAGTCGGCCATTGAAGAGCGGCTGCTCAACTATGAGCAGGTGCTGGCCGGCAGTGCCGGGCTTTTTGCTGTGGCGGGTGACGTCTCCCGTGACCAGTGGCGGGAATATATCGACAAGGTTGATATCAACCGCTATTACCCGGGTATTCAGGGTATTGGCTATGTTCGTCGGATTGGTGTTCGGCAAATGGCCGAGCATATTGCGTCTGTCCGGGCCGAGGGCGTGCACAACTATCTGGTGAATCCACTCGGAACCGGCCCCTACTACTACCCCATGGTCTATCTGGAGCCGGGCACGGAGCGGAACCGGCGTGCCCTTGGCTACAACGCCTTCAGTGATCTCATCCATCGCCGCGCCATGGAACAGGCCCGGGATGAGGCCGCGCCTACGGTAACCGCGAAAGTGGTTCTGGTTCAGGAGGAGCTCGGGGAAGACCAGGCAAGCTTTCTGATGTATTACCCGGTGTTTCAGGGTGGCGAGGTTCCCGAGGTAAGGGCCGAGCGCCGTATGATGCTGGCGGGCTATGTGTTCAGTGCTTTCCGTATGAATAACCTGATTGACGGGATTGTTGGCCTGATATCGCCATTTCTGGATGTCCGGATCTACGATGCCGGCGTCGTTGAACGACAGAATCTGATGTACGGGTCCAACCTGGGGTCGCTGGACAATGAATTCAGTTTCCGGATGAGCCAGACCATCAGCCATGGTGGCCGGGACTGGTTGTTGCAAACCCGCTCCACACCGGCGTTCGATTTTCTGGCATCGGATCCCCGACCGCCCATCGTACTGGGTTCCGGCCTGGTTATCAGTGTGCTGCTGTTCCTGTTCGTGCTGGCGCTTATCCGGTCCAGGCTGATGGCGCAGATCAGTGCCGGCCATTACCGGGCCATCACCGAAGGGGCAGCCAACGTCACATTGGTGATGGACCAGTCCGGGCAGGCGCTCTACGCCAGCCCTTCGAGTCGGGATATTCTGGGCTTTGAGCCGGACCAGGTGCAGGCCCTGGATTTTGAGGAGCTGGTGCACGGGGACGACTGGCCCCAGTTGCAGAAGGGCTTTGAGGACTCCGTAAGCATGCCCGGGAAGCAGATGCCGATTATCCGGGTCCGTATTCGCGATGCCGAAGGCCAGTGGCGGGATATGGAAGGCACTTTCACGGCGATGCTGGCGGTGCCCGGTGTAAACGGTATTGTCCTGAGCCTCCGTGACCTGACCCAGTTGAAGGCGGCCCAATCCGAGCTGCATCGGCTGGCGTTTTACGATCCCCTGACCGGGCTGGCGAACCGGCAGCTGTTCCGCGATCGTCTCAATCACGTTGTCAGTCGCAGTCGGCGGAGTGGCGAGCCGGCCGCACTGATGTTCCTGGATCTGGATGGCTTCAAGCGTATCAACGATACCCTCGGCCATGATTGCGGCGATGAACTGCTGAGTCAGGTGGCGCAATGGCTGGTGGGGTGCGTTCGTGAAGAGGATTCCGTCGCCCGGCTGGGTGGCGACGAGTTTGTCGTTCTTCTGTCCCGGATCAGTGGCCCGGATGCGGCCGGAAAAGTGGCGGAGACCATTCTGCGCAGCCTGTGCCAGCGCATTCGCCTCAACGACCACGAAGTCGGCATTACCGTCAGCATTGGCATCACCATGATTCCTCACGACAGTGAGGATGCCGGAACCCTGATGAAGTACGCAGATCTGGCCATGTACCGGGCCAAGGAGCTGGGTCGAAACACCTTCCAGTTCTTTACGCCGGCCATGAACATCAAAGCGGCGCGCCGGCTGTTGCAGCAGGAGGAACTGGCCACCGCTCTGGACGGCGACCGTTTTGTGCTGCATTACCAGCCCAAGATTGACCTGGCCAGCGAAAGGGTCATCGGCGTTGAGGCGTTCCTGCGCTGGCATCATCCGGAGAAGGGGTTGGTGTCGGCCCAGCAGTTCATCGGGCTGGCCGAGGAGACCGGTCTGATAGTGCGTCTGGGCGAGTTGGCTCTGCGCCAGGCCTGTATCCAGGTCCAGGCCCTTGAGCGGGCCGGATTTGAATCCCTGAAGATGGCGGTGAACCTGTCGGTGCGTCAGCTGACCGATTCAGGCTTCCTGGATATGATCCGCCAGGTTATCACTGAAACCGGTGTCTCGCCCGAGCGCCTGGAGCTGGAAATGCCGGCGGAACTTCTCAACGAAGACCCCAGGATGCTCCGTGACTTGCTGGTTTCGCTCCACGATATGGGGGTCTGCCTGATTCTTGACGATTTCGGCGCCGGCTCCTGTTCGCTGGTGGCGCTGCAACAACTGCCGCTGGACGTCATCAAGATTGATCATCGGTTCATTCGTGACATTCCCTATAACGTCAGCGCCACCGATGTTGCCTCGGCCGTTATCGCCCTGGCACGCAAACTCCATCTCACGGTGGTTGCCGAAGGCGTGGAAACGCCGCAGCAGCTGAGCTTCCTGAAATCCCATGGCTGCGCCCAGTGTCAGGGCAATCTGTTCAGTTACCCGCTGGACGAGGATGCCCTGATCGGCTTCCTGGTCCGGCAGTATGAAAGGCCGCTGATTTCCTGATCATGGCAATGGCGGCCGGTAACCGGTAAAATCACGCCGTTCCCGGATCCCGGTCGCGGCCCTCCGGGCTCAATCCTTCGTCTTAACTGAGTATTCATTGTCTGTGACTGAACTGAGCCGAATTCGTAACTTTTCCATCATCGCCCACATCGACCATGGTAAATCCACACTCGCCGACCGTTTTATCCAGGTCTGTGGTGGCCTGACCGACCGCGAGATGGCTGAGCAGGTCCTGGACTCCATGGATCTCGAGCGTGAGCGGGGGATTACCATCAAGGCCCAGAGTGTCACCCTCAACTACAAGGCCCGGGACGGCCAGGAATACAAGCTCAACTTCATCGACACCCCGGGCCATGTGGACTTCTCCTACGAGGTGTCGCGCTCGCTCTATGCCTGCGAGGGTGCACTGCTGGTGGTCGATGCCGGCCAGGGCGTGGAGGCCCAGTCGGTGGCCAACTGCTACACCGCCATCGAGCAGGGACTGGAAGTGGTTCCGGTGCTGAACAAGATGGACCTGCCCCAGGCCGAGCCGGAGCGGGTGGCCGCGGAAATTGAAGACATCATCGGTATCGAAGCCTCTGACGCTGTGCGTTGCAGCGCCAAGAGCGGCATGGGCGTGGAAGACGTACTGGAAGACCTGATCAAGAAAATTCCACCGCCGAAGGGAGATCGCAGCGCGCCCCTGCAGGCACTGATCATTGATTCCTGGTTCGATAATTATCTGGGCGTCGTCTCTCTGGTAAGGGTGACCGAAGGTACCCTGAAGAAGGGCGACAAAATTGTGATCAAGTCCACCGGCAAGGCGTGGAATGCCGACAAGGTTGGCATTTTCAATCCCAAGCCCACCGATACCGATGTCCTCGAATCCGGTGATGTCGGCTTTGTCGTGGCCGGTATCAAGGACATTCACGGCGCGCCGGTCGGCGACACCATCGTGCATCAGAAGTTTGCCGCCGACACCCCCATGCTGCCGGGCTTCAAGAAGGTCAAGCCGCAGGTGTACGCCGGTCTTTTCCCGGTCAGTGCGGACGACTACAACGATTTCCGGGATGCGCTGGAAAAACTGACCCTGAACGACGCCTCCCTGTTTTTCGAGCCCGAGAGTTCGGATGCCCTTGGCTTCGGGTTCCGGTGCGGTTTTCTTGGTATGCTGCACATGGAGATCATCCAGGAGCGGCTGGAGCGGGAATACGATATCGACCTGATCACCACCGCCCCCACGGTGATCTATGAGGTGGTTACCAAACAGGGTGAGACCCTGTCGGTAGACAACCCCTCGAGTCTTCCGGATATTGGCTCTATCGAGCAAATGCGTGAGCCGATTGTGGAGGCGAACATACTGGTGCCTCAGGAACACCTTGGCAATGTGATTGCCCTGTGTGAGGAGAAGCGCGGCATCCAGAAAAACATGCACTTCATGTCGACCCAGGTCCAGCTCACCTACGAGTTGCCCATGGCGGAAGTGGTGATGGACTTTTTTGATCGCATCAAATCCGCCAGCCGTGGTTTTGCCTCCCTGGATTACCATTTCACCCGCTTCCAGGAAGCCAACCTGGTGCGGCTGGATGTACTGATCAACGGAGAGCGGGTCGATGCCCTGGCGCTGATCGTGCACAAGGAACAGGCCCACTACAAAGGGCGCCAGCTGATCGAGAAGATGAAGGAACTGATTCCGCGGCAGATGTTCGATATTGCCATACAGGCCGCCATCGGAAACCAGGTGGTCTCGCGGGTCACGGTGAAGGCGTTGCGCAAGAACGTAACCGCCAAGTGTTACGGTGGTGACGTCAGCCGCAAGAAAAAACTGCTGCAGAAGCAGAAGGAAGGTAAGAAGCGCATGAAGCAGCTGGGTAATGTTGAGGTGCCTCAAGAAGCGTTTCTTGCCGTACTGAAAGTCGATAAATAAAAGGCCCCCTGGATGGATATCGATTTCCCCCTGGTTCTGGTGGTACTGACCTTTGCAACGGGTCTGATCTGGCTGGCGGACAAACTGTTTCTCCGGGAGCGCCGGCTTGCGGCTTCCCGCTCCGGTGGGAGCGCTGAATCGGTAGACGCCGGAGCGCCCGCTGAAGCAGAAGAAGCGAAAGAGCCCTATCTGGTCGACCTCAGCCGCTCTTTTTTCCCGGTGCTGGCCATTGTGCTGGTGCTGAGATCCTTTCTGGTAGAGCCGTTCCAGATTCCCTCCGGCTCCATGTTGCCAACGCTTGAGGTCGGGGATTTCATCCTGGTGAACAAGTACGCATACGGCCTGCGGCTGCCGGTGTTGGGCACCAAGATCCTGGAGGTGGAAAACCCGCAGCGGGGCGACGTCATGGTGTTCAAGTACCCGAAAGATGGCGAGACAAACTACATCAAGCGGGTTATTGGCGAGCCGGGTGACCGCATCCGTTACCAGGACAAACAGCTGTTCATCAACGGTGAGCTGGTGGAGACCCGCTTTATCGCAAGACTTCCTCCCATGGAGCTGCGCCGGGAAGATCTGGGCGAAGTGGAACACGACATCTTCCTGACCATGGGCGTCACCGGAAACGCGGGTGAGGGCGAGTGGGTCGTGCCGGAGGGGCATTATTTTGTCATGGGCGACAACCGGGATAACAGCAACGATAGCCGCTACTGGGGCATGGTTCCCGATGAACTGGTTGTGGGTAAAGCCTTCGCCATCTGGATGCACTGGGAATCCCTTACCAGTCTGCCATCCTTTGATCGTGTCGGTGGAATCGAGTAACTCGGACTATCTGGAGTGCAGTGATAATGAAGAAAAACAATCTTTCCGGGATGGGCCGTCAAGGGGGTGCCTCGGCGCTGACGATGATGGTCATGGTGCTGTTTTTTGGCGGTTTGCTGACGCTGGTGATCAAGCTCGGCCCCGCTTACCTTGACGACCTCACTATCCAGGAGGCACTGGAAAGCCTTGACGGCACGGAGGGGCTTTCCCAGATGGGCCCGGCGCAGGTTCGCACGCTGATCAACAAGCGTCTCAGTGTGAACAATGTCCGCGGATTTGATGCCAAAAACATTTCCGTTGACAAGGATGGCGAACTTGTCGTCATCAAGGTTGATTACGAAGTGCGCAACAACCTTTTCAGTAACGTCGATACCGTCGTCCACTTCAAGCATGAATATGAGATGAAGGGCAAGTGAGTTCACAACCGGATCTGGATCAGCTTCAGCGACGCATCGGCTATCAGTTCAAGTCGCCGGAGCGGCTTCTGCTGGCGCTGACCCACAGAAGCTACGGGAACCAGAATAACGAGCGTCTTGAGTTTCTCGGCGATTCCATTGTGAATATGGTGATTGCCGAATACCTGTTCCTGCACTTTGAAAAAGCCCGGGAAGGGCAGCTGAGCCGGCTTCGGGCGCGCATGGTGAAAGGTGTCACGCTGGCGGAAATTGGCCGGGAGTTCCAGCTCGGTAATTATCTGCGTCTGGGTTCCGGGGAGCTGAAAAGCGGTGGCTTCCGGCGGGAATCGATTCTGGCCGATGCGGTGGAGTCGATCATCGGTGCCATCTACCTGGACAGCGATTTCCATACCTGTCGGGAACAGGTGCTGCGCTGGTTCGAACACCGGCTGGAAAAGCTGGATCTCCAGGACACCCAGAAAGACCCGAAAACCCGCCTGCAGGAGTACCTTCAGTCCCGGCAATTTCCCCTGCCAAGGTACGATGTGATTTCCGTTGACGGGGAAGCCCATAACCAGACTTTCCATGTATCCTGTGCGCTGCCTTCCCTGGACCGGAAGACCACCGGAACCGGCAGCAGCCGCCGTGTGGCCGAGCAGCAGGCAGCCCGTAACGCCCTGAAAGAACTGGGCGTGGAGAACCAGTAATGAACGATATCACCCGTCCGGAGAATCCGGACAGTCGCTGCGGTTTTGTGGCCATTGTTGGGCGCCCAAACGTTGGTAAATCCACGTTGCTGAACCACATTCTCGGGCAGAAACTGAGCATTACCTCCCGCAAGCCCCAGACCACCCGCCATCAGGTACTCGGTATCAAGACCGTGGGGCCGGTGCAGGCAATTTATGTCGACACGCCGGGCATGCATGAAGAAGAGCCCCGGGCCATCAACCGTTACATGAACAAGGCGGCCACGTCGGCGCTGATCGATGTCGATGTGGTGGTGTTCGTGGTGGACCAGCTGGCCTGGACCACCGCGGATGAGATGGTGCTGGAGAAACTCAGCAAGCTGAAATGCCCGGTCATCCTGGCCGTTAACAAGGTCGACAAGATCGAGAAGCGGGAAAGCCTGCTGCCGCACCTGGACATGGTCTCGAAAAAGCGGGAGTTTGCCGAGATCATTCCGCTCTCTGCCCTGAAGGAAACCAATCTGGAGCCTCTGGAGGACGCGGTGGGTCGTTACCTGCCCGAAAGCATCCATTTCTATCCGGATGATCAGATCACTGACCGCAGCGAACGCTTTCTGGCGTCAGAGATTGTTCGGGAAAAGATTACCCGGCAACTGGGCGCGGAGCTCCCTTATTCGGTCGCCGTTGAGATTGAGGAATTCAAGCGAGAGGGCAAGACCCTGCATATTTCCGCCCTGATTCTGGTCGAGCGGGAAGGCCAGAAGAAAATCATCATCGGCGACAAGGGCGAACGAATGCGCCGGATCGGTCAGGAAGCCCGTACGGATATGGAGCGTCTGTTTGATAGCAAAATCATGCTGCGGCTCTGGGTGAAGGTCAAAAGGGGCTGGGCAGACAGCGACCGGGCCCTGAAGAGCCTGGGCATGAACGACCTCTGAGCCGGATATGAAGGGGCCTGAGCTGCAGGAGCCCGCCTATGTCCTTCACCGCCGCCCGTGGCGGGAAACCAGCCTCATGGTGGATCTGTTCACGCTGAATCAAGGGCGCATGACGGTGATCGCCAAAGGCGCGAACAGTGCCAGGAGTCCTTTGAAGGCGCAGCTTCAGCCGTTCCACCCCCTGGTTGTGGACTGGACGGGGCGAGGCGAGCTGAAAACCCTTACCCAGGTCGATGTGCGCAGCGGTCCGACGTTGACCCGGACCCTCTCCCTTTACAGCGGGCTTTACCTGAATGAGTTGCTGCAGCGGGTTCTTCCGGCTGCGGACCCGCACCCGACCCTGTTTGCGGCTTATATCGAGGCGATCGGCCGACTGTCGTCGGCCACTGATGTTGAACCAGTGCTCCGGCAGTTCGAGCGGGCATTTGCCTCAGCCCTCGGCTACGACTTTGCCTGGGATGTCGCCACCGACACCGGCCAGTCCGTCGAGCCTGGCGGACAGTACTGCTATGATCCGGAGCAAGGTATTGTCTCGGGCGTTTCGCCGGGAGTGCGCCTGCAGAAACTGCCTGGAGGCGTTTTGCTGGCGCTGGCCCGGGGGGATTTCGAATCCGAACCCAGTCGCCGGGTTGCCAAGCGGGTTATGCGGGTGCTCACCGATTACCTTCTTCAGGGGCGCCCCCTGAACAGCCGCAGCCTTTTTACGCACCTTCGGGGAGAATCACATGAATCCTAGAGTTTTACTTGGCGTCAATATTGATCACGTGGCCACTCTTCGTCAGGCCCGGGGCACCCGGTATCCGGATCCGGTGCAGGCGGCGCTGATGGCCGAGGAGGCCGGTGCTGACGGCATCACCATTCACCCGAGAGAGGACCGGCGCCATATCCAGGACCGGGATGTGTTGTTACTCAAGGAAGTGCTCCAGACCAAGATGAACCTTGAGATGGCGGTTACTGATGCCATGTTGGCCTTCGCCGAGCAGGTCCGTCCGGAATGTGTCTGTCTGGTGCCGGAAAAGCGTGAGGAGCTGACCACCGAGGGCGGGCTGGATGTTGAAGGCCAGGAATCCCGGGTCGCCCGAGCCTGTGAACGTCTCGCCCGGATTGGTGCCGAAGTCTCACTGTTTATTGATCCGGCCCCGGCCCAGATCGATGCAGCGGTGCGCTGCGGTGCGCCGGTGGTGGAGTTGCACACCGGTGAGTATGCAGAGGCCGGCACGCCGGAGGCGCAGGACGCCGCATTCAAAACGATTGCAGACGCCGTTGCCTATGCCCGCAAGAAAGGCCTGATCGTGAATGCCGGCCATGGCCTGCATTATCACAACACCGAACGGGTGGCGGCGATCCACGGCATCAATGAACTGAACATTGGCCATGCCATCATCGCCCGGGCGGTTTTCACCGGCCTGAAAGATGCTGTCCGGGATATGAAAGCCATCGTTGATCAGGCCCGGGGCAGAGCCTGATCAAGAGGTTTCCGCTGCCTGGTGGCGCTCGCGGAACAGTTGCTGCCAGTCGGTCTGTTCACTCCAGGTCTGCAGTCGCTCCATGGCAGACAGCAGCTGATTCTTCTGATGTTCGAGTTCGGTTGCTGAGCATTTGATGGCGGTTTCCAGTCGGTTGGCCGCTGCACGCAGCTCCGGAACACCGCAATAGCGGCTGGCGCCATGGAGTTTGTGAACGCATTCCAGAAGCTGATCCATACTGCCATTGGCCCAGAGTTCCGGCACCCGTTCCTGATTCATGTGGACTTCCTCAAGCAACATACTGAACAGCTCTTCGGCCAGGTCGGCTTTGCCGGCCGCAAGCCGGATGCTCTCGTCGACGCTCACGCAGTCCTGCTGCATTTTTCGCGTCGACGGGCGCAGCGCGCGCCGGGTGTCACGAACTTCCGGTATCTGAAACCGGCTGCCGATGCTTGCGCCCGGGCAGGCATACCCGGTGTACTCGAATATCAGTTCAGTGAGCTGGCCGCTGCTGATGGGCTTGGGCATGTAGCCGTCGAAACCCTGCTTGGCCAGCCTTTCCTGCTCCTCGGCCAGGGCATGGGCAGTGAGTGCAATAATCGGGGTGCGGTGACGGCTGCTATCCATCTCCCGGAGCCTGGCGGTGGTTTCCACGCCGTCCATGCCCGGCATCTGCAGGTCCATGAATACCAGGTCGAAAGGTTTCTGCCTGGCCTTGCTGAGGGCTTCAAACCCGCTGGAGGCGCCTTCGGCTTCAAGCTGACAGTCTTCCAGAAGCGTCAGGACCAGTTTCAGGTTGGCCTCATTATCGTCCACGGCCAGCACTCTGGGCACATTGCCAGGGGGCAGGCGCTTTCCGGTACCTTCGTATTCCACCGTGGTGCGGCCTGCCGAGTCGATGCCATGCACCAGAAGCAGCAGCTCGTCGTAGAGGGCATCCCGGCACACTGGTTTGGTCAGATGGCCACTGGCCAGCCCCGAGAGGGGCGTGTCATGGGTTTCGAGCGTGGGCGTCAGCAACAGGGTGCGGCAATCCCGCTCTAGCTCCAGGGTTCGGACCAGCCCGCAGTACTGGCTGGAGTTCAGAAGGTGACGGGTAATGCCGACAATGGCGACGGCGTAGCCGGCCTGGCTTTTCTGGGCCTCTTCGATCTGTTCCTGCAGAGCGCCGGGTGAGGCCACCCGGTCGACCACCATCCCCCAGTCCCGCATCAGGTGCTCCACCGCAAGGCCGGTGGTTTTCTGTTGTTCCAGATAGATAACCCGCTCGCCCTGAAGGGCGTCTCTGGCCGCGATGGCCTCGCCAGTGGCGGCGAGCTCCGAGGTCAGGGTAAACCAGAAGGTGGAGCCCTTGCCCAGCTCACTTTCAAGGCCTATCTTGCCGCCCATTTCCTCGACCAGGCGTTTGGAAATGGCCAGGCCGAGGCCGGTACCGCCGTACTGGCGGGCGGTAGAGGCATCCGCCTGACTGAAGGCGTTGAACAGGGATTGTTGCTGGGCCCGTGAAAGCCCTACGCCAGAATCTGAAATGCTCAGGCGGAGTGTTACCCGGTTGCTGTCCTTTTCTTCTTCTTCCAGGCTGGCTCGCAGTATCACTTCCCCTGTCTGGGTAAATTTGATCGCGTTATTCACCAGGTTGGTGATGACCTGCTTGACCCGCAACGGGTCGCCCATGATGTTATCGGGTACGTCGTTGTAGACCAGAGGAACCAGGTCCAGGTTTTTGGCATGGGCTGCCGGGGCCAGCATCACCATGACCTCCTCGACGATCTCCCGGAGCTGGAACGGGACCCGGTCGAGAATCAGCTTGCCGGCTTCAATCTTGGAGAAGTCGAGGATGTCGTTGATGATGGTGAGCAGGATTTCCGAAGATTTACGGATGGTGCTCAGGTGGTCCCGCTGTTGCCTTGGCAGTGGGCTTTTCAGCAGCAGTTCGGTGAAACCGATAATGCCGTTGAGCGGCGTGCGGATTTCATGGGACATGTTGGCCAGGAACTCGGATTTGATCCGGCTGGCCTCCAGAGCTTCTTTCCGGGCGAAATCCAGCTCAATGTTCTGGATCTCAATGGTCTCCAGGGTTTCCCGGAGGTCTTCGGTGGCCTGGTCAATGTTCTGCTGCATCTCGGCCTGGGCCTTGCTCAGTTCCTCGGCCATGGCATTGAGCCCCGACTCGAGCTGCTCGAACTCGGGGCCGGCGCCGGTATAGACCCGGGTGTCCAGCTTTCCCTCCTTCAGTTTGGCAACCGCCTCGTTCAGCTCAAACACCGGGTTGGTAAACGCGCGGCTGAGCCTCAGCGCAATCGCCATGCTGAGGATGACGCCACCAAGGACCAGGAGGAGCGAAATCAGCAGCGCTTTGTAGGTCTCCTTCTCGGTGCGGATATGCGACATTTCGACAACGACCCAGCCCAGAGGTTCGCGCACGCCCGACATGGACTGGCGGGCATCCGGATCGATCATGTTTTCGATCATCAGGTCCTGAAGGAAGACCGGGGTAATGAAGCGGGTGCTGTCTTCCCCGGAAATGCGGGTTGCGTTCCCGGGCGTCAGTTCTTCAGCGCCGACAGTCTCGGAGCTTCCGGGCCCGGTATGGAGCAGGCGCGATCCGTCACTGTCGAAAAAGGTAATTGAGCGAACGTCCTGCTCCTCCAAAAGGGCATTCGAAAGGCTGCTGAGGAGGCTTCGGTTGGCGGTAAAAAGACCGTACTCTGAGCCGGCCGCCAGCTGGCGTGACAGGGACTCGCCCCGGTCCTTGAGCAGGCTTTCAATATTGTTGACCCAGCTGTAGGTGAAAAACATCCCCAGCATCAAAGTGGTCAGAAGCGTGGGAACCAGCGTTACCACCAAAACTTTCTTGCGAATGCCCCAACGTCGCATACCGTGGTCCTGAATTATTGCTTTTGTCCGCACTGCAGCGCGGAAAACGTCCGTGTTAAGAATAGCTGATCCGGAACGGGATAACTGTGGTATCAGTCCCGGCGGTACCGGAAAATCCCTCGGCGGATATAGCCACCGGTCATGGATATAGCGAGAAGCTGTATTGGGAGACCGGGGCGATAACGCGTATCATGCGAAGCCAAAAGTGTACCACAGGGTTATCATATGCATTTTCCCACCATTGAAGATTATGTCGGGCACACTCCCCTGGTTCGCCTGCAGCGTCTCCCCGGCCAGACCAGTAACGTGATTCTGGCCAAGCTGGAGGGGAATAACCCTGCCGGCTCGGTAAAGGACCGCCCGGCTATCAGCATGATCCAGGAAGCGGAGCGCCGGGGTGAGATCAAACCCGGCGATACCCTGGTCGAGGCGACCAGTGGCAACACCGGCATCGCTCTGGCCATGGCGGCTGCGATCAAGGGTTACCGCATGGTGCTGATCATGCCCGCCAACATGAGCGAGGAGCGTCGGGCATCCATGCGCGCCTATGGTGCGGAAATTGTCACAGTCACCAGGGAAGAGGGGATGGAAACTGCCCGTGACCTGGCCCTCAAGATGCAGGCGGAGGGCAAGGGCAGGGTGCTGGACCAGTTCAGCAACCAGGACAACCCCCTGGCACACTACCGCACCACCGGTCCCGAGATCTGGGAACAGACCGGGGGGCGTGTCACGCATTTTGTCAGCTCCATGGGCACCACCGGTACCATCATGGGTGTGTCCCGCTACCTCAAGGAGCGCAACCCGGATATTCGCATCATCGGGCTGCAGCCCAAAGAAGGGGCGTCCATTCCCGGGATCCGGCGCTGGCCCGAAGCCTACCTGCCGAAAATCTATGATGCTACCCGGGTCGATCAGGTGCTGGATATTGGCCAGGATGAGGCCGAGAACACCATGCGTGCGCTGGCGTCCGAGGAAGGCATATTCTGTGGCGTGTCTTCCGGCGGTTCGATCGCGGCCGCGCTCAAGCTCTCGCAGCAGGTTGAAAACGCCATCATCGTGGCCATTATCTGTGACCGCGGCGACCGCTATCTTTCCACCGGGGTGTTTCCCGGCGCCTGACCCCGATTCTACCAAGAGACCCGAGTATGAGCAGACGACGCAGGAAGGTTCTTCCAAAAGAGCCCGTGCGCTGTGAGATTGAAACCCTGAGCCACGACGGCCGGGGTATCGCCCGTCAGGATGGCAAAACCCAGTTTGTGGATGGCGCCCTGCCCGGTGAAACGGTGATGGCGAAAGTGGTATCCAGCCGAAGCAAGTTCGACGAATTGCGTACCGAGGAGGTTCTGGAGGCTGCGCCGGATCGCCAGACGCCACCCTGCAAGTTTGCTGACCTGTGCGGTGGCTGCAGCCTTCAGCATATGAGTGGCGACGCCCAGATAGCGTTCAAGGAAAATACCCTGCGGGAGCATTTTGCCCATTTCGGGGGCATCGAGCCCGAACAGTGGATTGAGCCACTGCGTTCGGAGGAGAGCCTGGGCTATCGTCGGAAGGCGCGCCTCGGGGTTCGTTACGTCAAGGCCAGGGAATCTGTTCTGGTGGGGTTCCGGGAGAAGCGCAACAGTTTCCTGACCGACATCGATCGTTGCGTGGTGCTGGATCCCCGCATTGGCGACCGCATACTACCGCTGCGCAACATGCTGCATGATCTGGACGCTTACAGCCGGATCGCCCAGGTGGAGGTTGCCTGCGGCGATGATGTGGCAGTGATGGTGTTCCGGAATATGGATGACCTCTCGGCCGGTGACCGGGAAAAGCTCATAGCCTTTGGCCAGGCCCACGATTTGCATATTTATCTGCAGCCAAAAGGGCCCGACACCGTGCACCGGATCTGGCCCGAATCCTCTGGCCGGGATGATGAGCGACTGGGCTACAGGCTGGACGAATTCGACCTGACCATGAAATTCCATCCCATGGACTTTACCCAGGTCAATGCAGGCATCAACCGCGCGATGGTACACAGGGCCGTGGAATGGCTGGATGTCCAGCCGGGCGAGCGTGTCCTGGATCTGTTCTGTGGTCTGGGGAACTTTACGCTGCCCCTGGCCCGAAGGGGCGGACAGGTTGTTGGCGTGGAAGGAGACGAGACCATGGTCGTACGCGGTCGCGAAAACGCGGAACTTAATGGTCTGGACAATGTCGTTTTCCACGGTGCCGATCTGCACGGGGATTTCACCGGCCAGAGCTGGGCGAAGGAAGGCTTCGACAAGATTCTGATTGATCCGCCCCGCTCCGGAGCCGAGGAAATCTGCAAGTACCTCACTGCCTTTGGTGCCCGGAAGATCGTCTATGTCTCCTGTAACCCGGCTACCCTCGCGCGGGATGCCGGCGTTATGGTGCGCAACGGCTATCGCCTGGTGCGCGCCGGTGTGATGGACATGTTTCCCCACACCACCCATGTGGAATCCATCGCGTTGTTCGAGCGGGATTCCGGCTGACGATGTTGTGGGCAGTCAGGGGTGGCTGCGGAAACCATCAGGAATAACAAGACTGATATGGTAAAAGTTCGCGAAGACTACGCAATGACTGGCGATGGCCAGGTGGATATTGAGGGCTGGGTTCACCAGATAGCCTCGCAGACTCACCTGGAAGACCCGGATCAGTTCCGGCAGGCCTGCGAAAAAGCGGCCGAGATTGATCTCCAGGCGTTCCGGCAGGACCGGCAGTGGGCGCCGGGTTCCAGCAGCTTCCGGATCGGCATCGAGATGGCCCAGGTGCTGGCAGAGCTGCACCTGGATCAGGCCAGTCTGGTGGCGGCGATTCTTTACCGCGCGGTGCGGGAGGAGCGTGTTCCGCTCGAGATGATCCGCAAGGAGTTTGGTGACGAGGTGGCAGGCCTGATCAACGGTGTGCAGCAGATGGCGGCTATTTCGTCCATCCACCACCCGCTGAAAGGCAACGTCCTGGGCCAGAGTGAAGGCCAGCTGGACAATGTCCGCAAGATGCTTGTCACCATGATTGACGACGTCCGGGTTGCCCTGATCAAACTGGCCGAGCGGACCTCCGCCATCCGTGCGGTCAAGGATGCCCCGGAAGAAAAACGCATGCGCGTGGCCCGGGAAGTGTTTGATATCTATGCGCCGCTGGCCCATCGTCTTGGCATTGGTCACATCAAGTGGGAGTTGGAGGACCTGTCCTTCCGCTACCTGCATGGGTCCGCCTACAAGAAGATCGCCAAATTGCTGGACGAAAAGCGTCTGGATCGCGACGGCTATATCAAGCGGGTGCTTGAAACCCTGCAGACCGAACTGAAAGCCTATGGTATTGAGGGTGAACTGTCCGGCCGCGCCAAGCACATCTACAGCATCTGGCGGAAAATGCGGCGCAAGGGTATCGATTTCTCCCAGGTCTACGATGTCCGCGCCGTGCGTATCCTGGTGCCCGAAGTGCGCGACTGTTACGCCGCCCTGGGTATCGTCCACACGTTATGGCGCCACATTCCGAACGAGTTTGACGACTACATAGCCAACCCGAAGGAAAACGGTTACCAGTCCCTGCACACGGCGGTGATCGGGCCGGAGGGCAAGGTCATGGAAGTTCAGATCCGTACCCACAAGATGCATGAGGAGGCGGAACTGGGGGTCTGTGCCCACTGGTTGTACAAGGGTATGGACAAGGGCAACAAGTCCACCGGCTACGATGCCAAGATCAACTGGCTGCGCCAGGTGCTGGAGTGGCAGGAAGAGCTGGGCGATCTGTCCGGGCTGGCCGACCACCTGAAATCCGATGTGGCATCGGACCGGGTGTATGTCTTCACGCCCGAGGGCCACGTTGTCGATCTGCCCCAGGGGGCAACGCCGGTGGACTTTGCCTATCGGGTTCACACCGAAATCGGCCACGCCTGTCGTGGTGCGCGGGTGAACAGCCGCATTGTGCCGCTGACCTATCCGCTGAAAACCGGCGACCAGGTGTTTATCCTGACCTCCAATAACCCGGCCCCCAGCCGGGACTGGCTGAACCCGAGTCTGGGTTACATCCAGACCTCCCGGGCCCGGGCCAAGGTGACGCATTGGTTCAAACAGCAGGATCGGGGCCGCAATATCAGCGACGGCCGGGCAATCCTCGAGGACGAATTCAAGCGTCTGTCTCTGTACGATGTGGATCTTGGTGAGCTTGCGAAGAAGGTCAATTATCACAGCGCGGAGGACATGTTCGCCGCCACGGGTGCCGGCGACCTTCGCCCCACTCATGTCGCCAATGTGGCCCAGCAGATGCTGGAGCCCAAGTCCGAACAGCTGGATCTGAAACTCAGCACCCAGCGGCGCAAGCCCTACGATACCGAATCGGATATCCAGATCCTGGGTGTCGGCAAGCTCAAGACCCAGGTGGCGAAATGCTGCAAACCCTTGCCCGGTGACGCGATTGGTGGCTACATCACCGTCGGCCGGGGCGTTACGGTGCATCGCCAGGACTGCCTCACGTTCCTGAACCTGCGTGAGTTCGAGCCCAACCGGATCATTGAGGTGAGCTGGGGTGGCCGACCGGCGGCTGTCTATCCGGTTGATATCGAGATTGAGGCCTATGACCGGTCCGGACTGCTGAGGGATATCACCCAGGTGCTGTCGGCCTCCAAGAGTGATGTGCTGTCGCTCAATACCCTGAGCAACAAGGACGAGAACACCGCCACCATGACGGTGACGGTGGAAATCTCCAGCCTGGAGCAGTTGGCGCGGTTGCTGGCCCAGATCCGGAATCTGCCCAATGTTATTGAGGTGAGGCGAAAACGCGGATGAGCTATACCATCGAGGATCTGAAAACCCTGATGGCCAGGCTCCGGGATCCGGAGACGGGCTGTCCCTGGGATACCAGGCAATCCTACAGGACCATCGTGCCGCACACGCTGGAGGAAGCCTACGAAGTGGCCGATGCCATCGACCGTGAGGATTACCCGCACCTGAAAGACGAGCTGGGAGACCTGCTGTTCCAGGTGATTTTCTATACCCAGCTTGGCCGGGAAGATGGCCACTTCGATTTTGATGGTGTGGTGGATCACCTGGTGCGCAAACTGGTGCGCCGGCACCCCCACGTTTTTCCGGCAGGGACCCTGGAAAGCCGTATCGATCCGGACAACCGGCCGGACGAGGCCTGGATCAAGGAAAGCTGGGAGCGCATCAAGGCCGAGGAGCGGGCGCTGAAACCGGCACCCGAAGCCGGCGCACCGGCAAGCCGGCTTGATGGCATTGCCCGCACCCTGCCAGCCATGGCTCGGGCCGAGAAGCTCCAGAAACGGGCGGCCCGCCACGGTTTTGACTGGCCGGATATCGGCCCCGTCTTCGACAAACTCCATGAGGAAATCGACGAGCTCAAGGAGGCCTGGGAAGCGGCGCACACCGGCACCGGCGATCCGGATGCCGTTGAGGATGAGCTGGGCGATCTCCTGTTCGTCTGTGTGAATCTGGCACGGTTCATGAAGGTTAATCCTGAGCAGGCCCTCCATCGGACCAACCACAAGTTCGATGCCCGTTTCCGGGCGATTGAACGTGTGCTTGAACGCGAGGGCCGCGACATGGACGAAGAATCACTGGAGGCGCTGGATGCCGTCTGGCAGGCGGTCAAGGGCGTGGAGCGGGGAGAAAACGGGGACTGAACAGGGCGGATCGGTAAGTACAATCCGTTACCATTTTTCTCGCCCCCAGACCGACGGCTTCGTCTACACTTCCGGAAACGGACGCACAGTTTTCGTGCGCCGTGCGCCATCAATAAGATGCAGGAGTGAAGGCACCATGAAAATCAAAGATCTGGTCAACTACTGGGACAAGCATGCACGTGGTCGGCTTACCCGAGACGCCTATTTCATGGCGTTGTCTGACCAGCATCACAAGCGCCTCGAAAAGCTCGCAGCGCTTTACCCGATGAAGTCACCCCAGGATCTGATGCGGGATCTGATTTCCGCAGCGCTGGACGAAATGGAAACCAGCTTTCCGTACGTTCAGGGCACCAGGGTGGTGGCGTATGACGAGGACGGTTTCGAGATCTATGAAGATCAGGGACTGACTCCAAAGTTCGTCAGTCTGAGCCAGAAGCACATCCAGCGCCTCAAGGCTCGCCAGCTGGAATCAGTAGCCTGACGAACGGGCAGCGAAGGCTGCCCGTCGTTACTTACTTATCCTTCCCTTCCAGCCTGTCCTTCAGCGGGCTCTGGCGCACCAGGTCGTCCAGGGCCGCGCCAATCATATCGTTCAGAATGTCGCTCTCACTGCGGTCCGGGTAAAGCTCCGCCAGGGCAGCCACGCGTGCGGCATCTTCCAGCGGCAGACGCAGGTTGTAATCGTGGGTGCGTTCCACGGACTCTTTTTGCTGTTCCCAGTGTTTGGGCAAATCAGTGACCTTCATGATGACTCCTTGCAGCTACAGGCTTGAATCGCCAATAGACTTTCTCGACTGTTCCTTAGTATCGTAAGTTTACTTCGCCTCCGTCAATTCAAAAGGACGCCAATGTGACTGAGCTACATCCCGAACTCCGAGAAAACGTGCGAATGCTGGGCGAGCTGCTGGGCCAGAGCATACGGCGATATCCCGGGCAGGACTGTTATGAGCTAATCGAAGAGATCCGGGCGGCTGCCAAGGCCGACCGTCGCCAGGAAAGCGGTTCCGGCCAGCGGCTGGTGAATTTGCTCGGCAAACTGAGCGATGACGAGCTGCTTCCGGTCACCCGGGCCTTCAACCAGTTTCTGAACCTGGCCAACCTCGCCGAGCAGTACCATGGCATCCGTCGCAAGCGGGGCCACCAGTCCGATCTCATGGTGGAATCCCTGGGTGAGGTGTTTGAGCGGCTGAAGAACGGCGATGTCACGCCGGAGGAGTTGCACAAGCGGGTTGCCGATTTGCGCATCGAGTTCGTGCTGACGGCGCACCCCACTGAAGTAGCCCGTCGCACCCTGATCATGAAATACGACGAAATGTCGGATTGCCTGGCACGGCTCGATCACGACGACCTGATGCCCGCCGAACGGGAGGAAATCGTCAACCGCCTGTCCCAGCTGGTAACGGAAGCCTGGCACACCGACGAGATTCGTCATCAGCGACCAACCGCTGTGGATGAAGCCAAGTGGGGCTTTGCGGTGATCGAGAACAGTCTGTGGCAGGCGTTGCCACAGTTCCTGAGGAGCCTGGACACCTCTCTGGAGGATGCGACCGGAAAGGGGCTTCCGTTGCAGGCATCACCGATCCGGATTGCGTCCTGGATGGGTGGTGATCGCGATGGCAATCCGAATGTTACCCACAAGGTCACCCGCCGGGTCTTCCTGCTCGGCCGCTGGATGGCAGCCGATCTCTATCTTCGCGATATTCAGGCGCTGCGGGCGGAACTGTCGATGTGGCAGGCAAGCGACGAGCTCGGGGCCGTCGTTGGTGATTCCCGGGAACCCTATCGCCACGTTCTGGCCGAACTCCGTGAACGGCTGATCAAAACCCGTGACTGGGCCGAGGCCAGCGTCAATGGCGAGACTGCTGACGCCAGCGGTATTCTGTTCGAGAACGAGGATTTCACCGGCCCGCTGGAGCTCTGCTACCGATCCCTGGTTGAGTGTGGTCTGGAAGATATTGCCAACGGCCCGCTGTTGGATACCATCCGGCGTGCCCACACCTTTGGTCTGCCGCTGATCCGGCTGGACATCCGCCAGGAGGCGAGCCGACACGCCGAGGCCGTCGCCGAGATGGTCGATTATCTCGGGCTGGGGGATTATCTGTCCTGGTCTGAGCAGGAGCGCCAGGCATTTCTGGTGCAGGAGCTTCAGGGTCGACGCCCCCTGGTCCCCCGCAATTGGGAGCCCTCCGAATCGGTCGGGGAGGTGCTGGCAACCTGCGAAGTGGTGGCTCAGCAAACTCCGGAAGCCCTGGGTTCCTACGTGATCTCCATGGCCAGCAAGCCTTCTGATGTGTTGAGTGTGATCCTGCTGCTGCGGGAATCCGGGATGAAGTTTCCAATGCGGGTCGTCCCGCTTTTTGAAACCCTGGATGACCTGCGGGGCGCGCCGGACAGCATGTCGGCGCTGTATGAGGTCGAATGGTACCGGGAGTACTGCCAGGGCCGGCAGGAAGTGATGATCGGCTATTCCGATTCCTCCAAGGACGCCGGCCAGCTGATGGCGGCCTGGGCCCAGTACCAGGCCCAGGAGAAGCTCACCCAGGTTGCCCGCCAGTATGGTGTGCATCTGACCCTGTTTCACGGTCGGGGTGGTACCGTTGGACGCGGTGGTGGCCCGGCCAACCGGGCAATTCTGTCCCAGCCTCCGGGCTCGGTAAACGGCAGTTTCCGGATCACGGAGCAGGGCGAAATGATCCGGTTCAAATTCGGTTTGCCCCGGCTGGCAGTTCAGAGTCTGACGCTCTACACCACCGCGGTTATTGAAGCCACGCTGGCGCCGCCACCCAAGCCGGAGGACAGTTGGCGGGAGACCATGGACTGGCTCACCGAGCGGTCTCTGAAAGCCTACCGGGCTGTGGTCCGGGAGAATCCGGATTTTGTGCCCTATTTCCGTCAGGTCACACCCGAGCAGGCCCTGGGTAAACTGGCACTCGGTAGCCGGCCGGCCCGACGAAAGGCCACCGGCGGCGTGGAAAGCCTGCGGGCCATACCCTGGATTTTCGCCTGGACCCAGATGCGGCTGATGCTGCCCAGCTGGCTTGGCAGTGATGTTGCGCTTGAGGAAGCGGCCCGGGATAACCGGCTTCCAGTTTTGAGGGAAATGATGCAGGGCTGGCCCTTCTTCCGCACCTACGTGGATATGCTGGAGATGGTCCTGGCCAAGGCGGACCTGCGCATCGCCAGCTATTATGAGCAGACCCTGCTGGACGATGACCGGCTGAAAGCCCTCGGGGAGAGCCTCAGGACCCGACTCCAGGGGTGCATTGAGCGGCTGCTGGAACTCAAGGAGCAAACCGATCTGCTTGAGGCGGAGCCCGTGTTCGCGCACTCTATGCGAGTCCGCAACCCCTACACGGACCCACTGCATTACCTGCAGGCCGAACTGCTGCGGCGGGATCGGGAGAGCGAGGACAAGGGCGAGGTGCCGGAACTGGTGGAGCGGGCCCTGAAAGTTACCATGGCCGGGATCGCCGCGGGTATGCGCAACACTGGCTGATCACAGTTGCCGGCAGGGTGCCGGGAAAAGGCCGGGTAGCCTGGCCACTGACGAAGAACAAAGGGAGTAAGCTGTGGCTCTGGCTGCACGATTGGAACGTTTTCTTGCCCGCAAGGGCATCAGCTATCGGGAGTTGCCGATAGATCAGGTGACCAGCCTGGATTCGGCAGTTATGGCCTCGGGTCTGTCGCAGGACGCCTTTATTCAGGCAACCCTCCTGATCGACATCACCGGTGTCGTGATGGCGGTACACAGGTTTGACAGTTCCCTGGATCCGGACGCTGTCCACCAGCTGACCGGTCGGCGCCTGCAGCCGCTGACCGCACGTCAGACCATGCGCCTGTTCGGTGATTGCGATCCCGGTTTCACGCCGCCCATCGGGCAGGCCTACGAGCTGCCCGTGCTCGTCGATAAGGATGTGGTGCAGTCGGATCAGGCCGTGTTTTCCAGCGGTACCGATCATTCCCTGATAGAAATGGATGGCCGATCACTCCGGCTGGCGCTGGCAGGCGCCAGGGAAGGGCACCTGGTTATCCGCGGCCCGGGTAATGGTAACCGCGAGGCCCTGACGCTCGAGGAAGTGGCCGACAAACTCCAGAAACTCTACCGCCTGCCACCAATGCCGGCCCTCGCCCTGCGCATTCTGCGGCTGACGGCCAATACCGACGCCACCGCCCGGGAGCTTGCCGAGCTGATCGAGTTTGATCCGAGCCTGACCGCACAGATCATGCGCTACGCCCGGTCTGCGCTGTTCAACTATCCTGGCCAGATCAATTCGGTCCAGGAAGCGGTCACCCGTGTGCTGGGCTTTGACCGTGTGGCTCATATCGCCCTGGGCATTGCCTCCGTTCGCGCCTTTGAAGTGCCCCGCCAGGGGATGCTGGGTATGGACAATTTCTGGCGCCACTCGCTGTATTGCGCGTTTCTGTGCCAGATCATGGCGCCGCGGTGTGGCGCCGAGAAGGGGCTGGGTTATCTGTGTGGACTGCTGCACAACTTCGGCCTGTTGCTGGTGGGGCACCTGTTCCCGGCCGAATTCGATGAGCTCAATGAGCTTCGTGAGGCCAATCCCGAAGCCAGCATGCACTCTCTCGAGCAACAGGTGTTCGGGCAGGGCAATGGCCAGGAAATCCTGTCGGTGGGCCATGGCGCTATTGGCGGGATACTGCACCGTTTATGGCAACTGCCGGATCCGGTGGTCAAGGCGGCCGGTGTGCACCAGCAGTACGGGTACCACGGCGAGCACGAGAACTATGTCCTGATGGTACAGCTGGCCAATGCCCTGCTGAAGGATCGCGGTATTGGCGACGAATTCAACCCCGACGACGTGGCGGCTTTGCTGGAAGGCCTGGGACTGCGGCCGGAGGTTGTGGAGGAACTGAATGCGGAACTGGATCGGGTGGCTCCGGATCTGGACGCACTGGCCAGCTCCCTGTCATCCTGACACCCTGTCGTTATTCGCTGGGAAATGCGCACTTCCGGTGCATGATACGGAGGTCGACTTTCTCTGACGTGGCTGACTTCGTATAATGCGCCTTCGCCGTTTCCGGCTGACATCTGTTCCGTGCAGGAGAGGCTGTCGCAAAGGCAAGGGTTTTTGCCACAGCTTTTCAAATGATAATGACTAAAACGGGAGCACAGCGTTATGCGAATCATCATGTTAGGCGCACCGGGCGCAGGCAAGGGAACTCAGGCCCAGTTCATTACTGAACGGTTTGGTATTCCCCAGATCTCCACCGGCGACATGCTGCGGGCGGCGGTGAAAGCCGAGACCGAGCTGGGCAAGCAGGTGAAGGAAGTCATGGCCAGCGGCGGGCTGGTGTCTGACGGCATCATCATTGCGCTGATCGAAGAGCGTATCCAGCAGCCGGACTGCAAGAACGGTTTCCTGCTGGACGGCTTTCCCCGCACCATTCCCCAGGCCGAGGCCCTGAAAGACCAGGGCATTGCCATCGACTATGTGGTCGAAATTGCCGTGGATGACGAGGAAATTGTCAGCCGCCTGTCCGGTCGCCGGGTGCATGAAGGCAGCGGCCGCATCTATCACGTGAAGTACGATCCGCCCAAAGTGGAGGGCAAGGATGACGAGACCGGCGAACCGCTGGTCCAGCGTGAGGACGACAAGGAGGAGACGGTTCGCAAGCGTCTGAAAATCTACCATGATCAGACCGCGCCTCTGGTTGGCTACTACCAGGACTGGGCCGCGAAAGAGCCTGCCGCGGCGCCGAAGTATGTTCGCGTGGAAGGCGTGGGCAGCCTGGACAGCATTCGCGACCAGATCCTGTCTGAACTCAAGTAAATCATTGGCATCCTGACCTGAGGTTTTCACACCGGTGAAACTGTTGGCACTGGATACGTCATCAGAGGGCTGCTCCGCAGCCCTTCTTGTTGATGGCGAGATCTCCGAACGCTTTGAACTTGCCCCGAGGGGCCATACCAGGCTGTTAATGCCGATGGTGCGGATGCTGCTTTCGGAACAGGGTCTGGTGCCAGCGGATCTGGATGCCCTGGCGTTTGCCTGCGGCCCCGGCTCCTTCACCGGGGTTCGAATTGCTACCGGCGTGGTGCAGGGGCTGGCCTGGGGGCTGGGTATTCCGGTGGTACCGGTGTCGTCCCTGGAAGCGGTTGCCCTGGGCGCCATAGAAACCCTCTCCGTTGCCGAAAACGGGGGTATTGCCGTGGCTTTTGATGCCCGTATGGGCGAAGTCTACTGGGGATGTTTCCAATGTCGGGCTGGTCTTCCGGTTCGGTTGGCTGAGGAACAGGTTTGTCCTCCGGCAAACGTAGCTCTCCCGGAAGGACCCGATCGCTGGTATGGCGTTGGGCCCGGTTGGCAGTTCCGTTCGACGATGCCGCCGGAAGTTGCCGGGACGCCAGAGCAGGTTGAGGAATCCCTGGTCCTTCGCGCCTCCTGGGTAGCGCAGCTGGCTGCAGTTGAGTATCAGAAGGGCAATGCGGTTCCGGCGGAACAGGCGCAGCCAGTGTACATCCGGGACGAAGTGACGTGGAAAAAATTGCCCGGGCGCTAATCCGTGCAATCACGCAGGCCTGACCTGGGCAAATAGTGAACAGCTGGCTTTTCTTCCTGGCGATAATCTTTCATACTTCCTTTCTGTACTCTTCTGTTATCGGGTCAGTGGTATCTGAATATGATTGGCGGCATTAATCCGGGCAACAATTTTGCTTTGCAGACGGGCAACAACAGCCCGATACGTGACCGCAGTGATGCGGCGCGGGCTCCTGCGTCGGCGCCCGAGAAAACCGCTGACTCTGCCCGCCGCGACCTTGCCGACAGCCGCCAGGCTGTGGTCAGTGAGCGAAATCCTGCGGAAAGCCTTGAGCGCCGGGTGGAAGCCAGGCGCGCCGCCGAAGATGTCCGTCTTGAACGTTTCCGGGCTGATGAAGTTTCCCTCCCCGCTGCCCGGGCCTTGTCCACCTTTGCCTCCGTTGCCGCTGCCGGTCAGGATGGCGCGGGCAATCAGGGTAGCCTGGCCGGAATTGATATTCTGGTCTGATGCCTGATTCCTGCACCTCCGCAACGCCCGCCGACTGGAACCAATTTGTTGCCATTGCCCGCAGCCCCCTGGGTGACCGACTCCAGGCCGAGTCTCTGGCCGAGGCCCTGACTCTGGAAAATCTGGGCGTGGTGCGGCCCAGAGATGTGAGCAATTTCCCGGTTCTTCTGTTTCTTGATGAGCAGGGTCTCGGCTTGCAGGTAACCGGCAAGGGGGCGCCCGGGCCGGTGCGGGCGGAATTTGTGACCGGCAAGATGGGGTACCGGCGCGAACACGGTGGTGGCGCGGGCCAGCTGGTGGCCAAGGCTGTTGGCTTACAGAAAACCCGAGCCAGCCTGCATGTTGTTGATGCTACCGCAGGCCTTGGCCAGGACGCGTTTATCCTGGCGAGCCTCGGGTGCCGGGTGACGCTGTTCGAGCGCAACCCGGTTATCCATGCGCTTCTGGCTGATGGCCTCGCTCGCGCTGCCCTGAACGTGGACTGTGCGCCAATCATTGAACGCATGCACTTACTCGAAGGCAGCAGTATTGACTGGCTGAAGCAGGCTGGAGGCGACGCTGCCGATGTGATCTACCTGGACCCGATGTTCCCTCATCGGGAAAAATCGGCACTGGTCAAAAAGGAAATGCAGGTTTTCCGGACAGTCGTCGGAGATGATGAGGACTCCGCATCACTGCTGATGGCCGCTCTTGCAGCTGCCCGCTACCGGGTGGTGGTCAAGCGCCCGCGAAAAGCACCGGCGATTACCGGGCCGGAACCGAGCACGCGGATTGAGGGTAAAAGCAGCCGCTATGATGTCTATGCCATCAGGGCCCTGCCTGGCCAGTAAGCCCTGTGAGCGCCCTTCGGCCTCCCATTCCCATCTCCCGTGCCCCCATCCCTCACGCTCCCATCATGGTAACCTGCTGAATCGCCTGGCGCTTTTCAACGCTCAGTACCAGTCGGGCATCTTCAGCGACTTCATTCAGACCCTCGCCGTAACATAGCAGGCCGTTGTCATCGGTGGTGATTACGCCGTTCTTCTGCATGTTGGCTATGAAATTCCGGAACAGGCTTTTGTCGAAGAATTCGGGCGCATTCAGCCCGAACAGTATCGACATGCGCTCGGCCAGCAGTGCGCTTTGCTCCTCCAGTTCGGCGGCACTGATCTTGGCCGAACCGTATTTCCGGAGGATGCCGAGGGCAATGTGGTAGCGTTCAACCGTCTGGATGATAAAGCGTGACAACACCCGCAGTCTCAGCATGGCTTCGGTGCCCTCATCCGGGCGGCCGACCCGATCATCGTCCAGAGGCTTTAGCAGGCCCTGGGCAATCAGCACATCGATCCATTGATTGATCACTTCCTCAGCTTCCTTGGGCTGGTATTTCAGGAACAGCTCGGATTGCAGATACGGATAGGCCACACTGGCCAGAAACACGATCTTGTCCCGTTTCAGGGAATCCTTGTTCTCGAACAGGCTGGCAATCAGCGAAGGAAGTGCAAACAAGTGCTGTATGTTATTGCGGTAGTAGGTCATCAGGATGGCGTTGCTGCCTTCGAGCGCGATGATGTCGCCCAGCTTCTGGGGCTGGCGGCTGATCAGTCCCATGCCCTCGCAATAGGCCACCCAGTCTTTGCCAGTGCCCTCGGGTAAAGTGACAGTCTCGGCGTAGGGGAAGGCTTTGAGTAGCGCGGCGTACTGGTCCATCAGCCGGATCAGCTGGCCTTCGTCCATGGCCAGGCGTTCGGTGCCGAGCAGAACCGTCGCCGCCATGCCGATCGGATTGACCGCGACCGAGGCATTGATGTTGGAGGCCACCCGGAACGCCAGTTCGGAAACGGCGGTATTGAGCCAGACAGGGCGGTAATTGGCGTCGTAGGCCTCCTCGCGCCAGCTGTCATGGACATCATCCAGTACCTCGGAAAGGTGTATGGCTTCGCCGAAGTTCACCGCCACACGGCCAAAGGAATTGCTGAGTTTGCGCACGGTTCTGGCCAGGCCGAAGACGCTTTCCTTCTGCTTTTTCTTGCCGCGAAGTTCGCCCAGATAGGAGCGGCCCTCCATCACCTTTTCATAACCGATATAGACGGGTACGAAAACAATGGGTTTGCGGTGATCCCGGAGAAAGCTGCGAACCGTCATGGCCAGCATGCCCGGGCGGGGCTGGAGCATCCGGCCGGTGCGGCTACGACCGCCCTCGACAAAATATTCCACCGAATAGCCGCGGGAAAACATCACATGCATGTATTCGTTGAATACCGTGGCGTACAGCGGGTTATCCTTGAAGCTACGACGCATGAAGAAGGCCCCGCCGCGCCGCAGGATAGGCCCCACGACAGGCATGTTGAGATTGATCCCCGCAGCAATGTGCGGTGGCATCAGGCCGTTCTTGTACAGCACATAGGACAGCAGAAGATAATCGATATGGGAGCGGTGGCAGGGCACGTAAACCACCGCATTGTCCTGGGCTACGTCCTTCACCACCCGGATGTTGTGGATCGCTATGCCCTTGTAAATCCGGTTCCAGAGCCAGGACAGAACGACTTCGAGAAAACGGATCGTGACGATCGACATGCTGGCGGCAATTTCGTCGGCGTACTTGTAGGCTTTGGCGCGCACCTTTTCCGGCGGGATGTCGTCTTTGGCAGCTGTTTCCCGAATGGCTTCCTTGACCGCCTGGGTTCGCACCAGGCCCGCAACCAGTGTACGGCGGTGGGAGAGGTCCGGCCCGAGCACGGCCTGGCGTACCCGGCGGAAATGGGTTCTCAGTATCCGTGCCAGCTTCCGGTTGGCACGTTCTTCATTATGCCGGTATTCATCGATTACCTGTTTGAGCGAGAGAGGCTGGTTAAACTGCACGTAGGTATTGCGGCCATGGACCATGATGATCAGAAGCTTCTGCAACCGGCCGGCAATGGACCAGGTGTCAGACAGCAACAGTTTCACCAGGGATTTTTCCTTGTCCGGGGAACGGCCCCAGAACAGGGACACCGGAACGATCTGGACATCCTGATCCGGGTGTTCCAGACCGTAATGCACCAGAGCCTGGAACTCGCTGGTGGGGGCGGGTGCCTGGCGCCCCCTGAAAAAGCCACCAATCCGGCGGTAGAGAAAGAAAAAGGAGTGTGAGGGCCCGTTCTTGACCGGCAGCGCTTCATCGGCTCCCGGCAGCCCGGCCCGGATAACTTCCTGTTCCAGCACCAGGCGGCTTGAGAGCGAGCTGTACTGAAGTACGTAACATACCGGTTTGTCCGGATCCAGGGCGAGTGCTTCAATGCTGTTGCCGCTGACATCTGTCCGGACCCAGATAAACAGGATCTTGCGAAACAGGGTCAGGATCAGGCTGCGAATGCCCTGGTAAAGACGCATAGAATGCAACTCCGTTAATGAAACAGGTGGCCAAGTTTACTTGGTTGAGTACAGGGCGGAAAGTCGGGGTTGCGTTCTGGGCTGGTGCTGCAGTGTGGTACATTTCAACCTGGCCTTATAATCACTCAGGTGACAGATCAGAGGGCGGTCTTTATGACTCAATGGAAACCCGGCTGGACAAACAGGGCGCCCGCCCGGGGCGATCTGGTTCTGGCGTTTGCGGGCTCGGACGTGGTGATTCCCGAAAACGGCTGGTTGCATGGCCGGGACAGCAAGCTTTTCGGCAATAACCTGTCGGATGCCGTGCCCCTGGGAACCTTTGGCGGCCGCTACGTGTTCGTCACCGAGCTGCCGGAGAGCGCCGTTGGCGATCTGGAGGTCATTTCCCTGAGGGAGGCACTGTTGGTGAGGAACGATGCCCCGGCGGAGATGCTTGGTACCGGGTTCCAGGTGTGGCAGTGGTGGCGGGACCACCGGTATTGTGGTCGCTGCGGTACGGAAACCGGTTTTCATCCCCGGGAGCGAGCCAGGTGGTGTGAACCCTGTGGTATCCCCTGGTACCCCAGGCTTGCACCCTGCGTTATTGTTGTCATTCGCCGGGATGACCGTCTGTTGCTGGCCAAGTCCTCACGGGGCAGGCGTTCTTTCTACAGCCTGATTGCCGGATTTGTTGAGCCGGGAGAGAGCCTGGAGGCAGCGGTGAGCCGGGAAGTGAAAGAGGAAACGGGGCTGGATGTAACCAATATCCGGTATCACGCCTCACAGCCATGGCCTTTTCCGCACCAGTTGATGGTCGGATTCTTCGCGGATTATGCGGGCGGCGATCTGGTGCTGCAGGAGGATGAATTGGCCGATGCCGACTGGTTCTTGCCAGGTGATACCCCCCCAGTGCCTCCGGAGACCACCATTGCCGGGCGGCTGATCCGGGCGATGGAAACGGAAATTTCCCGCGGAGGGATTCCGGTTTGACCGATCAGGCGTCCCCCCGGGTCCTGGTATTCGATTCCGGTATTGGGGGGCTGAGCGTGGCTGCCTGCATTCACCGGCGACTGCCAGGTGCAGACCTGATCTATCTGGCAGATAACGCCGGCTTTCCTTACGGCGGCCAGCCTGAATCGGTCGTGATTGAGCGTTCCTGCACCCTGATCGGCCGCGCCCTCGAACGATACCCCGCCGATGTCGTGGTGGTGGCCTGTAACACCGCCAGTACAGTGGTATTGCCTCACTTGCGAAGCATGATGTCGGTGCCGGTTGTCGGGGTAGTGCCGGCCATCAAGCCCGCTGCCGCGAAAACCCGGAACCGGCGCATCGGATTGCTTGCAACCCCGGCCACGGTTCGACGGCCCTACCTGGACAGACTGATTGAGGAGTTCGCCGGCGATTGTCAGATTGAGCGAATAGGGCATCCCGGCCTGGTGCGCTGGGCGGAAGAGCTGGTTGCCGGCGGTGTGGTGCCGGCAGGGGAGTTGAGCGAGGCCATGAAGGCCTTTGCTGATGCCGGCGTGGATACGGTCGTGCTCGGCTGCACCCACTACCCGCTGTTATTGGAGAGCCTCAGGCAGAGTCTCCCGGCGGTCCGGTTCTGGGTGGATTCGGGGGAGGCTATCGCGCGCCGTGTGGCCTGGCTGCTTGAGCACACCGACCGGCTTGCCGCAGCAGAGGCAACGGGTGCCGGCCGTGTTGGCGGACCGGTCACTGCTGCCCTGTTTTCCGGTCGGGCACCGGAGGGCATTGCGGGATTCATGACGGGGCTTGGCCTGTCGCCGCAGCAGGTTTACGGTGACTGGCCGGGTGAGCGTCCATTGGCTATAGAAGCCGGGTCAGCTTGAACATGGCGAGAAATTCCAGTGCCGGAATTGTCCGTTTATGGCAGCAATAGGTTTTGAAGTTCTCGCCCCGAAAGCGTGACTTGGTGAACTCAAGCCCCTTGAAGTTGTAAAGAAAATTGCCTCTTTCATACACACCGTGCAGAAGACGTTTGAGCAGCCGGCTCTCCTGATGCTCGGTCGCAGGATCCAGCGACAGGGGAATCAGCCCAAGATCCAGGTAGGGCACGCCCTCGGCCTTGAAGATGTCCATGGCGTGGGCCATCAGAGTGTAAAAAATACCCTGGCGGAAATCGGCATTGGCCCGGGAGATATTGGGTACGTAGCTGATGATTTCATTGTTTCGGTAGATCGGATCAAAATAGATAAAGCCGACGGCCTTGCCGTCCTGATAGGCGTAGAAATGCCGCTCGTTTTCCCGGTAATCCATTTCCATGGGGCGGATCAGAAAGCGGATTTCATTGCTTTTGCACTTTCGGGTGCGTATCCAGGCTTCCGAGATTTCCCGGGTGTGGTCGTCACTGAACCGTTCCTTGACGGTAATGCCGTTTTTTTCCGCCTGGTTCAGTGCCGTTCTGAGGATCTGCTTCTTCTTCCCGGTCAGGGACCAGCGGCCAAGATCAATCCGGGATTCGCTGCCAAACTGGGTGCCGTAGAGGCCAAAGCGCAGGTGTAGAAAATCCACCACCGGTTTCGATACCTGGATGTAACAGGCGTTGGGAAAGCGCTGGTGGAAATTTTCCAGCAGCGTGCCGAAATCGCCCGGGGCACAAACCGGATCCGACAGAACAAAGGTGCCGCCCCATTTGCGCATATAGGCGATATAGCCCAGCCCCGGTACATCAAAATACTGCATGCCCGGCTGGAGTGTTGAGAAGGACTGGGAGTGGGTTCCGAATTTCTTCAGGTAACCAACCCGTTCGCTGAAGGTGAACGAGCCGCTTTCCAGTGCGCCGATTCTGTCCAGTGCGAGTATCTGATCCGACATGCTTCTGCTCCCCGATTGTTTTTGTTGGGTGCTCCTTGAGCGACGCTGTTCAGGCCTGCTTGCGGCCGAGAATGGACCAGTAGCAATTCATGTTCAGAAGCTTGAAGTGCTTCTTCTCGGTAATCTGAAGACCCAGGCGCTGCATGTGCTCGGGGTAGTTGTAGATCTTGTGGAAGGCATTATTGGCAAACAGCCAGAAAATGAAGACGGCCATGTACCAGTAGAGCTTCTTGAACATGCGGGAAAGAACATTGCCTGTGGGGTAGCAGAAGTCGCCGACAACCACTCTGGCATCGGCCTTGCCCAGGCGAATCAGATGCTCAAGGACCCGGACCATCATGTCTTCGTCAAATACATTGAGGAAGAAGTTGGCCACCACCATGTCGTATTGCTCAAATTCCTCGACCTTCATGATGTCGCTGTGGATGCGACGGACAGTAAGGTGTGGCGCCTCTTTTTCCTGAGCCTCGGCAAACTTTCGCAACATGGTTTCAGACAGGTCTACCACGGTCACATCGGCGCCCAGTTCAGCAGCGCGAATGGCATCCCGGCCATGGCCGACCCCGGCGAACAGTATTCTGTCCCCGGGCTGGACGGTTTCCACGTCCAGCATGGCGGTCTTGCAGCGGTGAATGTTCTTGCCGCTATAGAGGTTGCTCAGGAAATCGTAGACGGGACCAATGTACCTGTACTTGTCGCGCATGATGACTGCTGCCTGTTCTTGTTCCTTGGATGCCGCCACCGATTTTTGTCGTTTTTGGTCCGACAGACAGTCGGACATTTCGGTGGCCAGCGCCTGATGAATTCGAGCTTAGAGAACAGGCGGGGAGAAATATGTGCAGTAATACGCATTTCAGGATACACAAAGTAACGCTCTGCAATACTTTGCAAACCAGATCGCGATTTTGTATCTGAGTGTCCGACAATGGATAATGGGTTATCCGAAGGAGGCGGCCCTGGCCTGTGTGATTCCCAGTGATCTGCTGATTTCGGCTGCGGGGCGTGCCGGGCCATAGAAGAAGCCCTGAACCTGATGGCAGCCGAGGCTTCTGAGGTATTCGAGCTGTTCGTCGGTTTCGACGCCTTCGGCAACAATCTCAAGCTTGAGGCCGTGAGCCATGGCAACGATGGCATTCACGATGCAGGCTCCGTCGTCACCGCTGCGGATAGCCTTGACGAAGGACTGGTCGACCTTGAGCGTGTGGATGGGCAGGCGGTGCAGATAGTTCAGGGAGGAATAGCCGGTGCCGAAATCGTCAATTGCGATCCGGACACCCATGGCTGCCAGTTCCCGGAGCTTCTGGCTGATCTGCTCAAGGTCATTCATGATCACATTTTCGGTGATTTCGATCTCCAGGTTGCCCGCCGGGAAGTTGTGGGCCTTTACCTGTTGCATCAGGGTTTCCACAAATCGGGGATGCTCGACCTGGATCGGGGACAGGTTGACGGCCAGCCGGAGGTCCGGGTGTCCGGACCGGATCCACTGCCCGACGTCCTGGCAGGCCTGGTCGAGAACGCGTTCACTGAGCTGACCGATCAGCCTGGTTTCCTCGGCCAGAGGCAGGAAATCCCTGGGATAGAGCAGTCCTCTTTCCGGATGCTGCCAGCGAACCAGGGCCTCCAGTCCAACCACCCGATTGCTGGTTGAACACACCTGGGGCTGGTAGAAAACCCTGAGCTCATCCCGCTCCAGCGCCTGGCGCAGATCCCGCTCCAGATTCAGCCGGTTGGCGGTGTCGATACTCATACTGTCGGAATAGAAACGGTAACCGTCCTTGCCCTTGCCTTTGACGTGGTACATGGCGATATCGGCGTTCTGGATCAGCTGGTCCATGGTCCCGCCGGCCTCGGGGAAGATGGCGATGCCAATGCTCACGCCAACAAACACCTCATGGTCGCCCAGCTGGAAAGGTGCCCGGAGGGCGTCAATGAGCTTTTTGGCGATCTGTCGCGCGTCCTCGTGGTTATGAATGGAGGGCAGTAACAGAGTGAATTCATCGCCGCCAAAGCGCGACAGGGTGTCGCCCTTGCGCAGACATTTTTCGAGTCGGTGGGTTACCGCCTGCAGCAGCCGATCCCCCATGGCGTGGCCAAGGGTATCGTTGATGACCTTGAAGCGGTCCAGGTCCAGGAACATGACCGCCAGTTTCTGGTCGCCGCGTTTGGCGTGGGTAATCGCCAGCTCAAGACGATCCTTGAACAGCGCCCGGTTTGGCAGCCGGGTCAGCAGATCGTGGTAGGCCTGGAAATTGATAAAGGCCTCGGCCTCTTTGCGCTCTGTGACATCGCGGGCAGTACCGTAATAGCGTGCGCCGTTGCCATTACCGCCACCCTGGGTAGTGCCAGAGTGGGGCCAGGTTTGCGGGTCGATGGGAAAGGCGGTTATCTCGAAGTGTCGGGTTGCCCGGCGACTGCCGCGGGTTTTCAGGCGCACTTCCAGAGTTCTGGGGTTGTCCGCGGTGATATTGGGCCCTTTCAGGGCCAGAGTTCCCCGGGTAACGTCCCGGTCGTCAAGAATGTGCCGGAAATGCTGGCCACAGAGTTCCACCGGCTGGTATCCCAGCAGGCTCTCCACTTTGCTGTTAACAAAGCAGAAATGGCCGTCATGATCGAGCATGAACACGATGTCGGGAGAGCTGTTAACGATATAGCGGTGCAGGGCCTCCGACTTTTCGAGCCGCATCTGGATATGTTCATGGGCTTCGAGCAGCGACTTCTTGCCGATGACGCTTTCGACCGTCGCCAGCAGCTCTTCCGGGTCAAAGGGCTTGCGGATGTAGTCCAGGGCTCCCCGGCGCAAGGCGCGGCTCACGGCGCTGAACGAGCTTTCGCCGCTGACCACGATCACTCCGCAATCCGGTTGCCCGTTGGCCAGGTGTGCCATGACATCAAAACCGGTGACCTCCGGCATTCTGAGGTCCAGTAACGCCAGATCGAACGCCTGCTGGTCAATCAGGTCGCAGGCTTTTCCGCCCCCGTGAGCTTCCGCAACCTCGTAGCCCCGGCTGCGCAGCAGCGAAGCCAGTGTCTTGAGCAGGCGGGGCTCGTCATCCGCCACCAGTATCCGTGCCGTTGCCCCGTGACTGAAAGGCTGATCCGTAAGTTCTGGTGCCATCGGTCTGTATCCGTTGTTTCTGCGTCAGTCGGTCTCGTTCTTTTTTTGCCGTGCCGCCGGGAGCAGAATCCTGAAGGTCGTGCCTTCCTGCCCCGTACGACAAGCTATGATGCCCTCCATGTCATCGACAAGCTGTTTCACAATACTCAGGCCCAAACCGCTGTGGCGCTCTCCTTTTGTGGTTCTTGCCGGTGAAAACAGGGTATCCCTGATCTCGCCGGGTATTCCGCTGCCGGTATCGGTAATCTCCAGCTCCACCCAGGTGCGCTGATTCTGCCATACCGGGGAAGATGTGCGAATCTCTACGGTACCACCTTCTTCCGGGAGACTCTCCGCGGCATTACGGACCAGATTGATCACAATCTGCCGAATCCGGGTGGTGCCGGCGGCAACCAGCGTTGGCTGGTTGCACAGTTTCAGGGTCAGGTGACGGGGCTCGGAACTGAACAGACTGTCTTCCAGAATCCGGGCCAGGCTTTCCAGTTCGGTATTGAGCTCAACGCCGTCGGCATCGTCTGTGGCCGGGTCAGTATGGCTCATCTGCAGCAAAAGGTTGCCGGCCCGATCAAGCTCCTCGCGGATGACATCCAGTTCCTGCCGGACATCGGCGTCCTCCAGCCGGCTCCGGAGCTGGTATATGTATTGCCGGATGATCGTGAGGGGGTTGCTGACCTCATGAACCTGTTTGCGCAGCCGGTCGTGGGCTATTTCCTGATCAAGCTGCCTGCTGTCAGCCCTGTCTTCTTCTCGCTGGACAGGCCGGTTGCCAAGCACGGAGGACAGCTGACGGCTGAAGATGTCGGCTAGCTCCAGAGTGGTCGGTAGCTGGTCGTTGTCCGTGCCCAGGGCAAAAACGCCGGGGCAGTCGTCACCGCTGATCACCGGAATGGCCAGGAGTGACGGGGTGTGAAGCAGAGATAAAAGCTGGCGGTCGAGTACGGTGGGCGATCGCTCGCCAAGGCTGACCGGCAAACCGGAAATAAACGCTTCGGTCAGAACACTGCCGCCAGGCTTGGCGGTCACCGCCAGCTCAGGGATGTCGCCAATAGTGCCGGACAGAAGCACGAGATTGTCGCCCGCGTGGCCGAAGCACAGGGCCGGAAGGCCGGTTACCAGGGTCAGGCTGTTGACGGTTTCGGCCAGGATGTCCTCGGTTTTTCCGGTCAGCTCGGTCAGGTTGATCGCTTCGCTGGCCATGGCCTGGCGAAGAATGGTCTGTTTCAGTTGTCTGGACGCACTCTCGCCGTCGTAGTCCTGGTCCAGGGGAATGCCCAGGGAGGCTGCCATCCCCGAGACTTCATGCCCGATGCGCTTATTGATTTCTCTCGTCAACTCCTCATTCAACCCGAACACGGTCCCTGCCGCGGCAATGCCCGCGGCATCAGACAAGGCCAGCCGGGTAGCCAGACTGATCAGCTTGACCAGGTGGCCGGCATCCCGAAGCTCCGAGGGCAGTGCCTGTTGATAGCGCATGGCATCGGCAGCCATTGATCCCAGTCCCCACGAAGAGACAAGCGCGGCTGCAATGTCGGCCTGATGATCAAGATAGTGTTGCTTCGCTTCGGTCGCTGGCGTTTTAATGGCAATCAACTCGCCGATATTATGAAGCATACCCAACATGAACGCTTCATCCGGCTCCGCGTAACGGGTGAGGGTGGCAAGCGCCCGGGCGGTCAGCGCCGTGGTCAGTGAATGTCGCCAGAAATCCCTCAGTTGCTGCCACTCGTCGCCGCCGAGTTCGAACAGTAACTGACGCAGGGCCGCGGTAAGTACAAGGGTGTGGAATCGCCGGGTGCCCAGCCTCAACAGGGCCTGGTCCACCGACCGGATCGGGGTGGAGGGGCCATAAAGCGCGGAGTTGGCGAGGGCAAGAATGCGGGCTACCAGAGCCGTGTCTGCCGAGACGATTTCGCTGATCTTCCGGTAGCTTTGGTCCTGATGACAAGCATCGAGCGCCCGCAAGGTGACTTCCGGGAGGCTCGGGAGCTGTAGATCAGGCGCAATGTGCATAGGCTTACCTGCCGTGCAAACTAAAGAGGTCAGTAACTGACGGATCGTTCATTCTTGTTGTCCGAAAAGAGCTTAGACAATAATACGTCGTTATTAAATACTTATTGCTGTTTTTTTAAGCAATATATTATCTGATTCGTGATATGTGTAGAATTTTGACAGGTTAATTTGCCTGCAACCGTAAAATCAGGGATCTAGATCACCGGTGATGACTGCCAGCGAACCTGTCAAGCACAATCCGAACCAACCCCGTACCATCGCTATTACCGGTGGCAAGGGCGGGGTGGGCAAAACCTCCGTTGCCCTGAACCTGGCGCTCACCCTGGCGAGGCAGGATAAACGGGTTTTGCTTCTGGATGGTGACACCGATCTGGCCAATGTCAGCATCATGGTCGGACTCTACCCCCGTAAAACCCTGGCCAATGTCATGGCCGGCGAATGTCGGCTTGAAGACATCATTCTGAAGACCGATTACGGTCTGCACATTGTTCCGGGCGCATCCGGTGTTCAGGAGTGCATGGATATGGGGCCGACGGAAAGCCTCAGTATTCTAAGGGCGCTCTATAACCTGGAAAACCGGTACGATTACGTCATCACTGATACCGCTGCAGGTCTCCAGGCCGCCGGGTTACATATGATCGCAGCCACCGAACTGGCCTGCATGGTGGTGACTCCGGATCCGGCGTCCCTGACCGATGCCTTTTCTCTGATCAAGGTCCTGCGACGCCGGGGCTATACCCGGGTACCCAGCATTCTGGTCAACATGGCCCAGGGGGCCAGCCAGGCTCGCTCGGTATTCCAGCGCCTTGATGCGGCGGCCCAGCGGCATCTGGATATTTCGCTGCATTACATGGGCGGAATATGGCGCGATGAAACGCTTCGCCAGTCAGTGCTGAATCAGAAGCCGGTTGCCCTGTTGCCGGTATCGGACCCGTCGTGCCGGCAGTTTCACACCCTGGCGGATATGTTGAATGTTCGCCTGTCCCAGCTACCCAGACGAAAGGCCGGCATCGCAGCCTACTGGCACCGGGTATCGCGCAGGGAAGCCGGTGCCTCGGTTTTGCCCGTTGCTGCGGCCACTGGTGCTCCGGGATCCGAAGCGAAAAATGCTGAGGCTGTCAGGAAGCAGTGCTTCGACGCCGTGGGCCAGCTGGAGGCGGTGTTCCATCGCAGCGATGTTGATCCATTGCTGCGTTATGAGGCATTTAACCGGCTTTTTGCACTGCTGGGGAGCACTCTGGACGGTGATGCGATCGAAATTATCCAGACCGGTCTGGGAGGGATTTCGTGGGAGAAGCTGAGTGCTGAACTCAGGAATCATCTGGCCACCCATCTCCGGGATCTGGCCGACCAGATTTCACCTCCTGCCCGCAAACCTGAATCCCCCGAACCTTCACGTCCGGTTCTGCGCGAGCCCTTCTATGATCGCATCAGCTTTGGTGAGCAGGATCGCCTGGTGCGGGTATTGAAAGAGCAGCCCGCGGATATTTCCCTGGACCAGCTTCTGCGGTCACTGTCCGGCAATGACCGGAGCGGGTCCTGATACGCAGTAAAACCTACCTCTTTTTTCGTCATTTTATTAGCACTTTTTGTAGCGTAACTTTGCTGTTCGTCACCACTCTGTCACCGAAGTTGTGCAAGTATTAAGCATAAATCCGAATCGTGGCCTGCAATATGCAAACAGCAATATGTCCGTAGTCTGGTGAACCTGGTTCGCACACTTTTCCTGTCGGCAGGTATGCGCCGGCGATGAATCTGAATTGAGAAGGAGTTCTCCCATGGCAACACCGCAGTTGAATCCCGAAGCATCATCCAAGGTCCTTGAGCAGCTCCGGGGCAAGCATGTACTGATTACCGGCACCACCGGCTTTCTGGGTAAGGTGGTGCTTGAAAAGCTGGTTCGCGCCGTTCCCGATATTGGCGGCATTCATCTGCTGATCCGTGGTAACAAACGCCATCCGGATGCCCGGGCGCGTTTTTACGAGGAGATCGCCTCATCCTCTGTGTTCGACCGGCTCCGTCAGGAAGATAACGAGGCTTTCGAATCCTTCATTGAGGACCGCATTCACTGTGTTACCGGTGAAGTCACCGAGTCCCTTTTTGGTCTGGCCGGCGATCGGTTCCGCAAGCTGGCCAATGGCATCGATGTGGTGATCAATTCAGCGGCCAGCGTTAATTTCCGAGAGGAGCTGGACAAGGCCCTGGCCATTAATACCCTGTGTCTGCAGAACGTTGCTGAACTGGCGCGCCAGAACACGTCACTGGCGGTGCTTCAGGTCTCAACCTGTTACGTCAATGGCATGAATTCCGGGCAGATCACCGAGTCGGTGGTCAAGCCGGCGGGGGAATCCCTCCCGCGGAGCAGCGAAGGCTACTACGAAATTGACGAACTGGTCCGTCTGCTCGAAGACAAGATCGCGGATGTCCGTTCCCGCTATTCCGGCAAGGTGCTGGAAAAGAAGCTGGTAGACCTGGGCATTCGGGAAGCCAATCACTACGGCTGGAGTGACACCTACACCTTCACCAAGTGGCTGGGGGAGCAACTCCTGCTGAAAGCGCTGTCGGGGAGGGCGTTGACCATTTTACGCCCGTCTATTATCGAAAGCGCACTGGAGGAGCCTGCCCCAGGCTGGATTGAGGGTGTCAAGGTAGCGGATGCCATCATATTGGCTTATGCCCGCGAGAAGGTCACCCTGTTCCCCGGCAAGCGTTCCGGGGTTATCGATGTTATTCCCGTTGATCTGGTGGCCAATGCCATTATCCTGGCCGCTGCCGAAGCCCTGGGTGAGCCGCCGCGACGTCGTATCTACCAGTGCTGCAGCGGCAGTTCAAACCCGGTTTCCCTGGGCGAGTTCATTGATCACCTGATGGCGGAATCGAAAAGCAATTTCGCGGATTACGATCAGCTGTTTTACCGGCAGCCTACCAAGCCATTTATTGCAGTAAACCGCCGGCTGTTTGATGCCGTGGTGGGTGGCGTTCGCATTCCGCTGAGTATTACCGGAAAGGTGTTGAGATTGCTGGGCCAGAACCGGGAGCTGAAGGTGCTTCGGAATCTGGATACCACCCGCTCCCTGGCCACCATCTTCGGCTTCTACACGGCACCGGATTACATCTTCCGCAACGATGACCTGCTGGCCCTGGCCTCGCGCATGGGCGAGCTGGACAAGGTGCTGTTCCCGGTGGACCCCCGCCAGATCGACTGGGCGGTGTACCTGCGCAAGATTCACCTGGCCGGGCTCAATCGGTACGCCCTGAAGGAGCGCAAGGTTTATAGCCTCCGTTCCGCCAAGGCGAGAAAGAAAGCGGCCTGAAAACCCGAGCCCGGTCGACATGACCGGGCTGTTTCCCCAGCCTTTGCTGTTTTCCCCCGACAGTTTGCCATTGGCCCTGATGGAACTATCCTTTAAAAAGCTTCTCGTTTGGGATAAATAACCCTTGTTTTTTTGTGGGTTAACGGCCTGTTTTGGCTAAAAGTTCAAGCGCATTAGGACGTTAGTCTAATTCATTGTGGAGTGGCACACATGTTGAACTACAGCTATCCGTCTAGAGGACCGGAGAGGTCTCAGCGCTCAGAATTCCAAAACCGACAATGACAACAGACTCTGACAAAAAAGGGGGAGCACAATGACTGATAAACAGGTATATCCGGTAAGCCCGGAGGTCGCCAAACAGGCACTTCTGAACCGGGAACAGTATGAAGATATGTATCGTCAGTCAGTTGAAGACCCGGATACCTTCTGGGGTGAGCACGGCAAACGCCTTGAGTGGATCAAGCCCTACACCAAGGTAAAAAACACGACCTATGACTACAACAACCTGTCCATCAAGTGGTTCGAAGATGGCCAGCTGAACGCCTCCGCCAATTGCCTGGATCGTCATCTGGACAAGCGTGGCGACCAGACCGCCATCATCTTCGAAGGTGATGATCCTGCCGATTCCCGGAACGTCACCTACCGGGAGCTGCACGAGGAAACCAGCAAGTTCGCCAACGTCCTGAAAGGCCTGGGCGTGAAGAAGGGCGATGTGGTTACCATCTACATGCCGATGATTGTCGAGACAGCCGTCGCCATGCTGGCCTGCGCCCGTATCGGCGCTATCCACTCGGTGGTGTTCGGCGGTTTCTCTCCGGAAGCCCTGGGTGCCCGGATTGTTAACGGTAAATCCCGCTTTGTGGTTACTGCAGACGAGGGTGTTCGCGGCGGCCGCAAGATTCCGCTGAAGAAGAACGTGGATGCGGCCCTGAAGAACGAAGATGCCGCCAGCGTTGAGAAGGTGGTGGTTGTCACCCGTACCGGTAATTCCGAGGTGCCCTGGAACGACGCCCGCGACGCGCGTTATGAAGATCTGATGAAGTCGGCGTCCTCTGACTGCCCCCCGGAGCCCATGAACGCCGAGGATCCGTTGTTCATGCTGTATACCTCCGGCTCCACGGGCGCGCCCAAGGGCGTTCTGCACACTACGGGCGGGTACATGGTCTACACGTCCATGACTCATGAATACGTATTTGATTACCATGACGGCGATGTCTACTGGTGTACCGCCGATTTCGGCTGGGTCACCGGCCACAGCTACATTCTGTATGGCCCGCTGGCCAATGGCGCCGTTACTGTCCTGTTCGAAGGGGTGCCCAACTACCCGGACAGTTCACGCATGGGCCAGGTGGTCGACAAGCACAAGGTCAACATTCTGTACACCGCTCCGACCGCGATCCGCGCACTGATGGCTGAAGGCGAATCCTGCATGGACGGCACCACCCGTGATAGTCTGAGGCTGCTGGGTTCCGTGGGTGAACCGATCAACCCGGAAGCCTGGGAGTGGTATCACCGGGTCATTGGTAACAGCAAATGCCCGATTGTCGACACCTGGTGGCAGACCGAGACCGGGGGCATCCTGATCTCCCCGCTGCCTGGCGCGATTGACCTGAAGCCGGGGTCTGCGACGGTGCCGTTCTTTGGCGTCCAGCCGGCACTGGTGGATAATGAGGGTAATATCCTTGAAGGCAAGACCGAGGGTAACCTGGTGATCCTGGACAGCTGGCCGGGCCAGATGCGCACGATCTTTGGTGACCACGAGCGCTTCGCCCAGACGTACTTCAGCACCTACAAGGGCATGTACTTCACCGGCGACGGCGCCCGTCGCGATGAGGACGGCTACTACTGGATCACCGGTCGTGTGGACGATGTTCTGAACGTATCCGGCCACCGTCTGGGCACGGCGGAAGTTGAAAGTGCGCTGGTTTCCCACGATAAGGTTGCCGAAGCTGCTGTCGTTGGCTATCCCCATGAAATCAAGGGGCAGGGCATCTACGTCTATGTCACCCTGGTCCACGGCGAGGAGCCCTCGGACGAACTGAAGAAAGAGCTGGTGCAGTGGGTGCGCAAGGAGATTGGCCCGATTGCTTCCCCGGATGTGATCCAGTGGGCGCCAGGACTGCCCAAAACGCGTTCTGGCAAGATTATGCGTCGGATTTTGCGTAAGATTGCCTCTAACGAGCATGATCAGTTGGGCGATACGTCTACGCTGGCAGATCCGGGTGTAGTGGATGATCTGATCAGCGGTCGTGCGAACCAGTAACGCCTGTGTGTTACCAGGCCACGTACCTGTAAGGAATCTGTTGAATGGCACAAACAATTATCGTCGCTGATGATCACCCGCTGTTTCGCGCAGCACTGAAGCAGGCGGTCAGTCAGGCGGTACCCGATGCCGAGACGGTGGAGGTCGATAGCATCAAGGCACTGCAGGCGGCGGTAGATTCGCATCCGGATGCGGACCTGGTTCTGCTGGATCTCAATATGCCGGGGGCCCACGGCTTCTCCGGGCTCGTGTTTATGCGCGGGCAGTATCCGGGGTTACCGGTGGTGGTTGTGTCAGGTTCCGAGGAACTGCAGGTAATGCGCCGCTCGATCGATTACGGTGCCTCGGGCTTCATTCCGAAGTCGGCACCGCTGCCCACCATCACCGAGGCGATTCAGGCCGTCCTGGAAGGGGATGTCTGGTTGCCGGAGGGTGTGGCCGACAAGATCGAGCGGATGCATTCCGATGCCACGGATTTCTCCGAGAAACTGGCGTCGCTGACGCCGCAACAGTTCCGGGTGCTGGGTATGCTGGCCGAGGGGCTTCTGAACAAGCAGATCGCCTATGATCTGGATGTCTCCGAGGCTACCATCAAGGCCCATATCACGGCGGTGTTCCGGAAGCTCGGGGTGCGGAACCGCACCCAGGCGGTGATTGCGATCCAGCAGATGGAGATCGATCCTTCGGATCAGTCGTTGTCTGGTAGCTGATTGAAGTCGGGGGCAGATGAAAATTTCATCTGACCCCGGGTTTGATCTGAAAGCGGGAGCCCTCGGGCTCTCGTTTGTTTTTGAGAGAATATCACTCCGGTTATTTGCTGCCAGCGTACCCCAGTTCCTTATCCACCAGGTTGAACAACTCCTCGCCCTTGTGCCAGCGGTCGAAGTTCTCAAGGAACTGATCGGTCAGCGCCCGCTTCCAGCCGATGAAGTCGCCGGCCATATGGGCGGTCATGGTGACGTTTTCCATGTCCCAGAGCGGGTGATCTTCCGCTAGCGGTTCCTCTTCGAAGACATCCAGTCCGGCGCCGGCAATCTCGCCATTTTTGAGGGCTGTGATCAGATCATTGGTTTTGACGATCGGGCCACGACCAATGTTGATCAGGCGGGCGGACTTTTTCATGGCCTTGAAGGCTTTCTCGTCAAACAGGCCTTCGGTCTGGGGTGTCAGAGGGGCTGCGATGACCACAAAATCAGCATGGCCCAGCTGCTCGTAAAGATCGTCATTGCCGTGCACGGCCACGAAATCCGGATCCTCCTTCCTGGGCCTGCGGGCAACGCCATGGGCCTTCAATCCGGCGGCGCCGACCAGACGACCGATCTGCCGGCCAATGGAGCCGGCGCCAACCACCAGAACCTGTTTTCCTTCCGCCCGCTCAGTATCCCGGTGCTTCCATTGATGCTTCATCTGCAGCCGGACAGAGGCAGGAAAGTCTTTCGCGAACATCAGGATGGTACAGAGCACATATTCGGCAATGGTACGGTCAAAAATGCCACGGGCATTGGTAACGGTGACATCACCCTTGATCAGATCCGGGAACATCAGGGCGTCGACACCCGCGCTGGTGGCATGGATCCACTTCAGTTTGTCTGCCGTGTGCCAGGCGGCGGCCAGGGCTTCGGTGCGGAAATCCGTCACCATCATGATGTCGGTGCCCGGCAATGTCTCACGGAGGGTGGGTTCATCACAGGCGAAGCGCACATCCGCGCGGGCCCTGAGTGCGTCCATTCCCGGCGGTTCCTGTTCTTCTGGCGCGGTTAGAACGGTTACAACAGGTTTGCTGTGCTGAGTCATTGAGCCTCCGCCTTTTTGATGTGTGACTGGTGATCGCCCGTGAGGGGTATTTACAGTCTGGTCGGCAGGTACTGTCGGGTCAACTTGCGAGGCAACAGATTTTGCCCTGACGGCGGTGATGGCGGTACTTTCACGTACATCATCTTTATCACGTTTTGTCTTGTAGAGCCCTGTCATACTGACTAACCTGCAGGAGTGATTTCTATTTTGCCCCGCTTGCAGGAGGTGTTTATGGCAGAAGCCGCCAACAAAGAAACCGGCCAGACCAAACCGCGTCGCGTGAAGTACCGCAAGACAAAGGCCAGTTGGAACCCTGCCATGCAGGCAATCCCGGTGCCGGGCATCCGGCGCATGGTGAATATGGCGGCCACCATGAAGGATGTCATTCATCTTTCCATCGGTCAGCCGGATCTGCCAACGCCGAAACACGTGATCGATGCCTACATTGACGCACTCAATGCGGGGCAGACCGGCTATACCATGGACGCGGGTCTTCCGGAACTGCTGGTGGCCCTGCGCGATTACTACGGCAAGCGCTACAACCGGAAGCTGACCCGGGATAACATCCTGATCACCAGCGGCGCCACCGAGGCCATGTACCTGGCGATTTCCGCAACGTCTGCGCCGGGCAGGCAGTTCATTGTGACGGATCCCTCCTTCCTGCTTTATGCACCCCTGATCCGGATGAACGGTGGTGAGGTGAAGTTTGTGCCGACCCGCGCGGAGAACAATCACCAGCTGGATCCGGACGAAGTGATCCGTGCAATGGGCTCGCGGACTTTTGCCCTCATACTCAACAATCCGAACAATCCGACAGGCGCGGTCTACCCACGGAGTACCGTGGAGACCATTCTCGAGGAGTGTGCCTATCGCGGGATTCAGGTGTATGCCGACGAGGTCTACGACCATCTGATCTTTGATGACGACGACTTCGCCAGCGTGCTGAACTGCTCGATGGATCTCGACAACATCATGTGCATCAGCAGCTTCTCGAAAACCTACAGCATGGCGGGGCTGCGGGTCGGCTGGGTGATTTCCAGTCAGGCGGCGATCAAGTCCCTGCGGCGCTACCACATGTTTACCACATCGGTGGCTAACACCCCGTCCCAGTTTGCGGGTGTGGCGGCTCTGACCGGCGATCAGCAGTGCGTGCGGGACATGGTGGATATCTACCGTGAACGTCGGGACAAGGTGGTTGAGCTGGTTGACCAGACCCCCTACATGACCGGTTACAAACCCGGCGGCGCCTTTTTTGCGTTTCCTGACCTGCCGCCCCATGTCGACGGCTCCGACCTGGCCTTGCGAATGCTGAAGGAGACCGGCGTCTGTATGGTGCCCGGGGATGCTTTCGGGGAAGGTTGCACCAACGCAGTGCGGATCAGTTTCTCCACTACCTGCGAGAAACTGGAGCAGGCGTTTGATCGGGTCATCCCCTGGATGGCTAAACAGCAGTTCTGAGGTGGATGCCAATGTCAGCCCTGGACTCGGTACTGATTCAGTGCCCTTATTGCTGGGAGACGCTGGATATCAGCGTCGACCCGTCAGTGCCGGAACAGGAGTATGTCGAGGACTGCCAGGTCTGCTGCCAACCCATTCTTTTGCGCGTGGTTTTTGACGACAATCTGACCCCTCATGTCGAGGCCAAGGCTGAAAATGAATAAGACTCCCCGGAATGGCCTTTGGGCCGTCCTGATTCTCCTGCTGGTAATGACCGGTGGCTGCGCCAGCCTGTCGCCCTATGCCATTTCCGAAGGCGAACTGGAGCAGCATCTGCAGGATGTTGTCAGTGACTTTGATCGCCAGCAGTTGAGCAGTGGTTCGCCCCTGAGTCTTAGCCTGGACACCGCCAATATTACCCTCGGCCCCGATGGTCGGGACGTTGCGGTGATAGATGTGCGGGGGCAGGTAGCTTTGAATGCACTGATGGCAAAGCTGCCGGTGGATATTGCTCTCAAGGTGGAGGGCATGCCTGTCTACGACAGTACGGAAAAAGCCATTTTTATCAGGCGGCTGAAGTTGCTGGAAAGCAGCATCGACTCGCCGTTTTTCAAGGGCGACCTGAAGCCGGTTACCGACACAGTGATGCGGCTTGTCGCCCAGATGCTGGAAACCATGCCGGTGTATCGGCTGGATGAGACCGACTTTGCCCAGCGGATGTTTGGCATGATGCCGGTGGATGTGAGGGTGGCGCCTGGCCGGCTTGAATTCGTGATGGCCGACCAGTAGCGCCAGCACCTCAGCCAGCAAGGCGCTTACAGACCGCCGATCCAATCTCGTGGGTGCCTCTGCGGGTACCGGCGTTCTCCGCCAGATCCGCCGCCACCGCCGCGAACAGTTCCTTGCCGGCGGCGGCAATGGCAGGGTCCTTGCGGCCGAGCCATTCCAGCATCCGGGCCGTGGTGAACAGCATGGCGGTCGGATCGGCCAGGCCCTGGCCGGCAATATCCGGGGCGCTGCCGTGGGTGGGCTCGAACATCGAGGGCATGGCTGGGTCTGTGGGGTTCAGGTTGCACGAGGGTGCCACGCCCATACCGCCTGACAGCACTGCCGCCAGGTCGGTAAGAATGTCGCCCTGCAGGTTGCTGGCCACCACCACGTCGAAAGCCCAGGGACTTTGTACAAACTTCATGCAGGCGGCGTCCACCAGTTCATGATGGGTCGCCACATCCGGGTATTCCCTGCTGATTGCTTCGAAGGCTTCAGTGTACATGTCGCCCCAGTACCGCAGGGCATTGCGTTTGGTTACCAGGCACACCTGGCTTTCGCAGGTTCGGCCATCCAGTGTCCGGAAGGTCCGGGTCCGGCCCTCGTTGATCCGGTCTGCGGCGCGGGTTCGAGCCTGCTCAAAGCCGTAGCGGATGATCCGGTCGGTTGCCTTGCGTGTGAAGACCTCCATCTGGGTAGCTACTTCGTCCGGCATGCCCTTGCGCAAACGTCCGCCCTGGCTCACATACTCGCCCTCGGAATTTTCCCGAATCACCAGCATATCGACATCTTTCGCCCGTTCATCCGCCAGGAATTGTCGGGCACCGGGGAGCAGCCGTGCCGGGCGTTCGCAGACCCACTGGTCGAATCCTTTCCGCATGTCCAGCAGTGGCGCGAGGGAAATGCTGTCGGGCAGCAGATAGCGGTCCGGATCATCCATCGGCCCCGGGTCGCCCAGGGCGCCCAGCAGAATGGCATCGTATTTCCGGAGTTGCTCGAGGGCATCCGCGGGCATGGATTCTCGGTGCTCTTCATGCCAGGCATGGGAAGGCCAGGGGAATCGCGTCCACTCCAGGTCAAGGCTGTGTCTGGCGCGCAGGGTTTCCATGCAGCGGACAGCCTCGGCCACCACTTCCGGGCCAATGCCATCGCCCGGGGTGACTGCGATTCGGGTAGTTTCGGCCATTCGGGAGACTCCTTTTATGAACAGGCTCGTATAAGCGACAATTCCCAGTTTAGTCATGTAAACCGGGGATGCCAGCGTTTGACACCCTTTAACCAAAAGTGGTTTTACCAGGGCGGGGAACGAAGCTATAGTGAATTGAAAATACGTCTTATTGCCGTAGCCAAATTGTCAGGATTGAAGCTCAGGAGTAGAAGTGAACCAGCCCGCCGTACTTTTCGACGAGTCTCATTGCGAGCAATGTGCCTGTGGAGCAGGGTTGGATTTTTCCTTTACCTTTGCCTTCCAGCCGATTGTAAATGTCCTCAACAAATCTGTTTACGCCTACGAGGCCCTGGTTCGTGGCGTCGAAGGCGAGGGGGCTATGAGCGTCCTCTCCAAAGTGAATGACCAGAACCGGTATGCCTTTGATCAGGTCTGCCGCGTCAAGGCGGTCAAGCTTGCTGCAAAGCTGGGCATGGAAACGATGCTCAGCATCAACTTCATGCCCAACGCGGTCTACCGGGCCGAGTACTGTATCCGTACTACCCTTGCCGCTGCCAAAACCTATGGTTTTGACACCCGTAGAATCATCTTTGAGCTGACCGAGGATGAACACCTCACCTCCACGTCTGTGGAGCATCTTGCCTCCATCATCGAAGCATATCAGGGAATGGGGTTCAGTACCGCGATTGACGATTTCGGGGCCGGGTTCTCCCGTTACAACATCATGATCGCCAGCCCGCCAAACCTTCTTAAACTGGATATGGCGCTGGTTCGTAATATCCATAACGAGCCGAACAAACAGGCCGTGGTAGCCGGAATTATCACCATGATGAAGCAGCTCGGGGGTGAGATTATTGCCGAGGGGGTCGAGACCAGGGAAGAGTATTTCTGGTTGCGCTCCCGGGGAATCAGTCTCTATCAGGGTTACCTGTTTGCCAGGCCGGGTTTCGAGTGTCTCCCGGAGCCTGAGTTTCCGGCATAAACGGTTTTTGAACTGACAGGAACGATACCTTGTTATACCGAATGATCACCATTGTCGGCGGACTGGTTTTTGTTATCGTCCTGTTCGCCCTGATCTGGTTTTTCTGCAAGAAATTTCTTGAGCACCATGGCGTTACGGATCAGGTGAAGGATCGTGCCACGGTTCTGGCTACCTGGACCTTCGCCGGTATCAGCGTAGGTTTGGTGTTCGCGGTAGTAGGTGCGTTCCTCCTGGGCCCCTGGGCGTTCTACCGAACTCTTCGGGGCCATGGTGTGGAAATATCCGAGGGCGCCGCCGTATTGTGGGGGCTCGGCATCGTCGTGGCCTCCCTGGGCATCACGGCTGTCGGATTTTTCGGATTCCTGATGCTTGTCGGGGCTTACTGACCCTCAACTGATGGCCTTCAACTGCTCCCGGAACCAGATCAGCGCCGGCTCTCTCTCATAGGCCTTGTGCCAATACAGGTGCACGTCGATGGATGGCAGGTCTGCTGGCGGATCCATGATCCGGATGTTGGCCCGCTCCGCAATGATGCGGGCATAGGCTTCCGGCATGGTCAGCAGCAGGTCGGTATCCTCAATAACCCGGCAGGCCGCGTAGTAGTGCTGGCACCTGAGCCGGATGCTGCGCTGAACCCCCAGCCTTGATAGCTCGAAGTCCTCGATCCCGGGCCCCTCGGTCCGTGAAGACACCAGCACATGTTTCGCGCACAGGTACCCTTCCATATCCAGGGCCCCTTCTGCCAGTGGGTGTCCCTCCCGGGCCAGGACCACCAGGCGGTCGCGCCGCAGCAGTTCGTGGGAAGTCTGGTTGCTCACGGGCAAGAGCACATCCACCGCAAAATCCAGTTTGCCGGCCGCCAGTTGCGTTTCCATATCACGCCGTGCAATCCGCTGGCTGACGATCTCCAGTTCCGGGTAGGCGTCCAGACGCGCCATCAGCCGGGGCAGGAAAGTGGATTCCAGGATGTCCCGCAACCCGAGCGAATAGGTTTTGCGCTGGGTGGCCGGATCAAAGGCGTGGAACTGGTTTACTGCCCCCTGGATCTGGGTGAGGCCCGGTCGCATGGATTCCAGGAATCGTCTGGCCAATGGTGTGGGCACCATCTGATTGCCCTGCCTGGTAAACAGCGGGTCATTAAAATGGTCCCGCAGCCTGGACAACGAGTGGCTTACCGCCGGCTGGGTGAGATGCAGCGCCTTTGCAGCGCGGGTCAGGCTGCCCTCACGGTAGATAGTGTCGAAAACATGCAACAGGTTCAGGTCCAGGCGATTCAGGGCCATGAGCAGGATCCGTTTATTGAAAATTGTGAATTAGTCAAATTAATAATAAACGATAAGAATAATTCAGTCGCGTAATAGTTAAGTCATCCCTAGACTGGTTTCACCGTGATTATTCCGTGCACGCCACCGTGCAACCATTAGCGAGGAGACGGCGATGGATTTCAATATTTCCGAGAAAGGGCAGGATTATCTCAACCGCGTGAAACGGTTCATGAAGGATGAGATTTTTCCCATCGAAGAGCGGTACCACGAGGAACTCAGAAGCCTGGAAAACCGCTGGGTGGTGCTGCCGATCATCCGGGAGCTGAAAGAAAAGGCCAAAGCCCAGGGCCTCTGGAACATGTTCTTCCCGGACGAAAAACACGGTTGTGGCTTGCTCAATTCCGATTATGCCCTGATCGCCGAGGAAACCGGCCGCAGCTTTATTGCGCCGGAGATCTTCAACTGCAACGCGCCGGATACGGGTAATATGGAAGTGTTGATCCACTACGGCTCGGAAGAGCAGAAAGCCGAGTGGCTGCCCCGGCTGCTCAGCGGTGAGATCCGCTCCGCCTTCTGCATGACCGAGCCGGCGGTTGCCTCTTCCGATGCCACCAATATGGAAGCCACCGCTGTTGTCGAAGGCGACGAAGTGGTTCTGAACGGTCGCAAATGGTGGAGCACCGGTATCGGACATCCGGATTGCAAGGTTGCCATCTTCATGGGCCTGACGGATCCCGACGCCCACAAGCACCGCCGTCACTCCATGGTGTTGGTGCCGCTGGACACTCCGGGCGTCAAGATCGAGCGTATGTTGCCGGTATTCGGTGAATACGACGAGCCCTATGGTCATGGCGAGGTCCTGTTCGACAACGTTCGCCTGCCCAAGAGCGCCTTCATCGCCGGCCCGGGTCGCGGGTTCGAGATTGCCCAGGGCCGCCTGGGGCCAGGCCGTGTACACCATTGCATGCGCGCGATCGGTGCGGCGGAGCGCACACTGGAGCTTCTGATCAAGCGTGCCACCACCCGTGAGGCCTTCGGACGACCGATCGCCAAACTGGGCGGCAATCCGGATATCATTGCCAATGCCCGTATGGCCATTGAGCAGGCCCGCCTGCTGACCCTGAAATGCGCCTGGGCGCTGGATACCAAGGGCATCATGGGCGCACTTCAGGAAGTTTCCATGATCAAGGCGGTGATTCCGTCCATGCTTCAGACCATTGTAGATCAGGCCATTCAGATTCACGGTGGTGCCGGGGTCAGTGATGACGACTTCCCGCTGACGCAATTGTTCGCCTATGCTCGTGTTTTGCGTTTGGCCGATGGGCCGGATGAGGTGCATCGCGCCATGGTGGCCCGGTTGGAGCTCCGTAAATATAAAAACTGAATCTCTAACTTCGGGGGCGGGATCCGGCGGGAAGGGGGTTCTGAAACACGCTCAAGCACATCCATGTGGCGCTTGGGCTCCGCCATCCATGGCTCCGCACAGTTTCAGAACCCCCTTCCCGCCGGATCCTTCGGACTTGTGAGTGGCATTCCGGGGTGCTTTTTGCGCAATTAGTGCGGACTCTCGAGGACAAAAGTTGAAAGGTGTTAGATGGTTTCATAAAGCTGGCTTCGGCTAACTCGGAAATCGGGGAGCTGCTGCCGGGCAGGCCTTTCCAAAACCTTGCGGAGCCATGGATGGCGGAGCAGAGCGTACATGGACGTATTCACAGCGTGTTTTGGAAAGGCCTGTCCGGTAGCAGCTCTTGCACCAAAAAAAGAACACGAACTCCAAACCTGACGGAGAAGAACAGCGATGACACAACGAGTATTCATAACCGGCGGAGCCAGCGGCCTCGGTCGGGCGATTGCATTGCGGTACGCCAAAGAGGGCGCCAGAGTCTGCATTGGTGACATCAATCCGGAGTTGGGTGTTGGTGTTGAGAGCGAAATCAACGCGGCCGGTGGCGAGGGCTATTACGTTGAGTGCGATGTTCGCCGGCTGACCGATTTTGAGAGAGTCCGGAACGATCTGGTGAAGAAGTGGGGTGGCGTGGATGTGGTGGTAAACAACGCCGGCGTTGCCTCTGCCGGCTCTATTGAAGACACCACCATGGCGGACTGGGAGTGGATTCTCGATATCAACGTGCTGGGTGTGGTTCGCGGCTGCAAGGCGTTCACGCCTCAATTCAAACAGCAGGGCTCCGGGGCGTTTGTGAATGTGGCTTCCATGGCGGGGTTGATGCTGGCGCCGTTGATGGATAGTTACAATGTGACCAAGGCTGGAGTGATTGCCCTGTCTGAAACCCTGAGTCAGGAGCTTAGGAATGCCGGTATTCATGTGAGCTGTGTGTGCCCGGCGTTTTTCCAGACCAACCTGACCAGCAGCATGCGTTCGGATATTCCCGGCATCCAGCAGAATGTGAACAAACTGATGAAACGGTCCACGGTGACGGCGGAGGACGTGGCCGAGGATATTTTCCGGTCCGTGAACAACAAAAGCTTCTGGGTATTGCCCCATGCCAAGGAGCGCCGCATGTGGATGCTCAAGCGCCATGCGCCCAAGGCTTTCGACTGGCTGATGCATCAGGAAAGCAAGCGCTGGATGAGCAAGATGGGCGGCAGCAAGGCTTGAAAGCATTGCCTCGAACTGTCTTAAACTGAAGATTCAAAAGGAGAGTCCTGAATGACCCAGATCGACCAGGCCGTGGACATCCGGGAAGGCGAAGAGCTGGATAAAACCGCGGTGGACCGGTTCATGAAACAGGCGATCCCGGATCTGCAAGGCGAACCGGAAATCCGTCAATACCCGGGCGGCGCCTCAAACCTGACCTACCAGGTGGATTACGGCGACCGGTCTTACGTCCTGCGCCGGCCGCCGTTCGGCAAGATCGCCAAATCCGCTCACGACATGCTCCGTGAGGCGAAGGTCATGCGGGCGCTCAAGCCGGTCTATCCCTACGTGCCCAACATTATCGCCATCTGCGATGATCACGACGTGCTGGGTTGCGATTTCTACGTGATGGAACGGTTGAAGGGCATCATCCTGCGCCAGGATTTTCCGAAGGATTTCGAGCTCAGTGAAGCCGATACCCGCAAGCTTTGCCTGAACGTGATCGACAAGCTGGTGGATCTTCACCGTGTGGATGCCAAAGCAGCCGGCCTGGACAAGCTGGGCAAGGGCGAGGGTTACGTTCAGCGCCAGATTGGCGGCTGGAGTGACCGTTTCCGTAAGGCCCGCACCGATGATGTGGGTGACTTCGAGCAGATCATGAGCTGGCTCAACGACAAGATGCCCGGGGACATTGCCCAGGTGGTGATCCACAACGATTTCCGCTTCGACAACGTGGTGCTGAACCCGGACAACCCGTTCGAGGTAATCGGCGTGCTGGACTGGGAGATGGCAACCATCGGTGATCCGCTGATGGATCTGGGTAACAGCCTGGCTTACTGGATTGAGGCGGACGATGAAGGCCCGTTCCAGATGCTGCGCCGACAACCGACCCATCGCCCGGGCATGCTCACCCGCAAGGAAGTGGTGGAGTATTACATGGAGCAGTCCGGCTTCAAGGTCGACAACTTCGACTTCTATGAGATCTACGGCCTGTTCCGGCTGGCAGTCATCATCCAGCAGATCTATTACCGGTTCTATCATGGCCAGACCAAAGACAAGCGTTTCGCTGCCTTTGGGCATGCCGCCAATTACCTTGAGAAGCGCTGCCAGCGGTTGATTGCGGAGAGCTCCCTGTAATGGCGACGATTTATCTGGTTCGCCACGGCCAGGCCAGTTTCGGCAAGGAGAACTACGACCAGCTGTCTCCCACCGGCTGGGAACAGGGCAGGGTGCTTGGCCGCTGGCTGGCGGGCAAGGTGGAACCGGCGGCGATTTTCGGGGGCGATCTGGAGCGCCACCGGGAAACCGTCGAAGCCATTGCCACCGGGTACGGATCCAAACTGCCCGATATGCAGGTGGTTCCCGGCTTCAACGAGTTCGACCACACCACCGTGGTGGCCCGGTACCGTCCGGAGTGGAGCGACCGTGCGGTGATGGCTCGGGATCTCAAGGCGTTCCCCAGGCCGGCCAGAGCGTTCCAGGAGGCCTTTGTGCACGCTGTGCGTCGTTGGGCCTCGGGCGAGCATGACCATGAGTACGAGGAAAGCTGGCCGGACTTCAAGGCCCGGGTTCTGGCTGCGTTCGAGGAAATGATTGAGTACGCCGATGGCGGTGACGTACTGGTGGCGACCTCTGGCGGACCGATTTCCGTGATCGCCCAGCATCTGCTTTGCCTGGATGACGCCCGGGCACTTGGCCTGAACGAGGTGATCGCCAACACCAGCGTGTCGCGGGTCCTGTATTCGGGGCCCCGGCGCAGCCTGGCCGTTTTTAACAACTACAGCCACCTGGAAGCGGATGACCCCGCCCTGGTGACATTCCGATAGTGAATTGAGGTGAATGAATGAGCAGCAAGAACCTGTTTGATCTGACTGGCAAGGTTGCCCTGATTACCGGTGCCAGCCGCGGCATTGGCGAGAGCATTGCCCGGACCCTGGCCGACTACGGCGCCCACGTGATCGTCAGCAGTCGCAAGATTGATGGTTGCGAAGCCGTTGCCAGCAGCATCCGGGATGCCGGCGGCAGCGCCGAAGCCTACGCCTGCCACATCGGTGAGATGGATCAGATTGAGAGCATCTGGGGACATATTGAAAAGGCCCACGGTAAGCTGGACATCCTGGTGAACAACGCTGCGGCGAATCCGTACTTCGGACCGGTAGAGGACACCGATCTCGGGGCGTTCAACAAGACCGTGGATGTGAATATCCGGGGCTATTTCTTCATGTGCGCCCGCGGCGCCCAGATGATGAAGAAAGCCGGTGGCGGCTCGATTGTGAACGTGGCGTCCGTGAACGGTGTTAATCCGGGCCATTACCAGGGCATTTACTCGGTCACCAAGGCGGCGGTGATTTCCATGACCAAATCCTTTGCCATGGAACTGGGCCAGCAGAAAATCCGCGTGAATGCGCTGCTGCCGGGGCTGACCGATACCAAGTTTGCCAGCGCCCTGACGACTAACGAAGCCATCAAGAAGCAGGCTATGGCCCATATCCCCATGAAGCGGGTGGCGGATCCAGGCGAGATGGCAGGTACCGTACTCTACCTGGTCTCCGATGCCTCCAGTTATACCACTGGCGCCTGCATCAATGCGGACGGTGGTTACCTGACCATCTGAGGGTATCCGCGGGGTCAGATGAAAGCCTTCATCTGACCCCGACTTCAATCGGTCCCGGCTATCAGGCCGGCGAACAACTCAGTGTTTCAAAATCGTTGTTGAGCTCCACCGCCCGGCTCTGCAGATGCGCCAGTGTCGTCTCGTCACCCGCCAGGATCAGATCATGCATCAGGTCGGCCATGGCAACGCGACTCTCCGCCATCATGGCTTTGTAGGCATCGCCCCGCACTTCGTCCGAGTTCAGAATCAGAGATTCCAGTTCCGCCTGGAACGCCGGCTCGTTTCTTCTTTCCAGTATTTCCAGTAGTGCCAGTTGCCAGTTTCTACGACCCTGCAGCCAGATTTCAGTCTGAGCGCCCCGGTTGGCCGACCATTGCCGCACGATGTCACGCTGTTCACGGTTCAGCGCACCGAGCCAACGCTCAACCCGCTCTGAGGTTCTCTCGGTCCGGGCTTCGGCGGTCGCCTCCCGGGAGTCAGCCAGGAATTTCTCTTCCATCTCCTGCTGGCCCCGGGCCATATTTTCTGCCAGCTCCCGCACCTGTTCGTCGCTCAGGCTGGCAAGGAGATCCGCCGCAACAGGTGTAGCCCTTTCAAGAAGGCTCGGCAAGAAATTGAAAAGCTGTTGCTGGTGGTAATTGACGGTCGCCCGGTCGGGCGGAGCTCCGGACACGTCGGACTCGAGTTCATCCAGCCAGGCCTGATAACGGGGCAGCTCGGCACTGCAGTGCCATTGCCGCAGTTGCTCAACGTCATTGTCGAGTTGTTGCTTCTGTTCGTCCGTAAGCGAAACATAGTCCTCCACCCACCATACAATGCCCCAGTCAGCGTAGCGGTAGGCGAGCTTCGTGGAGCTGCAGCCGACCAGTCCAAACGCCAGGACCAGAACAAGAACAAAAGGTCTGAGAAAAACGGGCAGGGTCTCGTAACCGGTATTCATGGCTCACCTGTATTGATAAAAAGGGCGTATCGAAAAAAGATTGCAAGCTCACTATCATTCAGGGTCTGTATTTGCTGAATTTACGCTAGTCTGTGACATTCAGATCCAGTCATCCCGGCACCGACTCGGACCACCAGGAGAATCCATGAGCAGAATGAAGCTTTCGCGCATACGTCAGCTGGTTTTCGGATTTTACATGTCTGGCATCATGTCGTTGCTTATGTCCGGAGTTATAACGCTGCTCAACACTGGCATGGACAGCGGATTTCACTATCGTTGGCTGCCCGCTTTTCTGGTGGCCTGGGCGGTGGCTTTTCCGCTGGTGACTGTCATCGCCCCGCTGGCAGGAAAAATGACTGCGGTAACCATGCGTCGGCTGGAAAAGGACGCACACCTGTAAACTGAACTGTCAAATATTGTAAATCCGATTTTTCTGTTACCCCGTAAGTTGCAGTTACGCATGATTCAGGGACTGAAAATGTGCAGGTTCGAACCACTCAATCCCGGTAATCAACCTTCGCACGTGGGGAACAGAAACAATGAACACAAAATTTGCTCTACCAATGGTTGTGGCGGGCAGTATCCTGCTCGCTGGCTGTTTTGATGGCTCGGATTCGACGCCGACTACGGATGTTCGGGTTGTTCATGCTTCTTCCGATGCGCCGGCTGTTAACGTTCGAGTCAATGGCGACGTCGTCGTTTCAGGCGCAGATTTCAAGCAGGCGGCAGTGTTTAAGCCGGATGCCGGTGTGGCTTCTATCGAAGTTGACGGTCTACTGCCTGACGGTGCCACGGCGACGGTGATTGAAGCGGATGGTGTTTCACTGAGGTCTGACACCAACTACGACGTGATCGCGGTTGGCAAGGTAGGTGATGACACCATAGAACCTTTGATTCTTTCGGATACCGGTGAACGGGACAGCGCAGATTCAGTCAGGTTGCGCGTTGCGCACCTGTCGCCTGATGCCCAGAATGCTGCTGGCGGTGCGGTAGATGTGTATGTCACAGCACCTGGTGCTGACCTGGCCACTGCCGCCCCCGCAGTTACATTCGAATTCAAGGGAAGTGCCGGTCCCCTGGAAGTCCCAGCTGGTGACTACCAGGTTCGGGTAACACCGACGGGAGATCCCAACACCGTTGTTTATGACAGTGGCACGGTCCCCCTGCCTGCAGGAGCCGATCTTCTGGTTGGTGCGGTTGATAACACCGGCGTTAATAGTGATGCCAGCCCAATCAGTCTGATAGTCGTTAACGGAGACGCCGTTACCGAACTTTTTGATGCCAACCAAGGCGCAGGCGTCCGGGTTGTTCACGCATCGTTCAGTGCTCCCGACGTCGACGTACTGGTTGATGATCAACCAACGGCGTTTGATGATTTGACCTATGGCGATGTTGCTCCAGGCTCAGGTTTGGAGAGTTTCGCCCAGCTCGCTTCGGGACAGACGAATGTAAAAGTCGTGGATTCAACTACGCCTTCCACAGTCGCGATAAATGCGGACCTGAATCTGATCAATGCCCAGGGGTATACAGTGATTGCGGTGGACCAGCTCTCCGGGGGCGTATCCGCTCTGGTGGAGCCAGAATCTGTTCGCAGTATCGCAACCCAGGCTTCGCTGAGAATTATTCACGGATCGACTCAGGCGGGTAGCGTAGACATCTATGTACTTCCCGAGACGCAAACCATGATTGGTAATTCGGATCCAACACTTGCTGACGTACCGTTCGAAGCGGTGACGGATTACCTCGCATTGGCTGAGGGAACCTACAACGTGGTGGTTACAACCGCGGGGAGTGGCACACCTTTGATTCAGCAAAACGGGATCGCGCTTTCGGCGGGGGGTGTTTACACCGTCATTGCGCGAGACGGAAAAGCGGGAGCGACCAGTCCTCTTGACGTCCCGGGCTTGATCATCTTTGGTGGCACGCCAGCGATCTGACCGGTTAACGCTGCAAAGCCCCGGCACTCGCCGGGGCAATCTTATTGAATGCTGGTTTCAGAAGTACCGGACGAAGCGTGCGAAATCGCCGTCCCCGTGGGCGGCCGGAAATGCAGCGAATACAGAATCCGGTCCAGCACGGCCTGGCCGTTCCAGGCCGGATCGTTATTGACCATGCCTACGACGGCCCAGGTGGTGTTATTGGCGTCGCGGGTGAAGCCGGCGATAGACCTCACGTATTCGAGATACCCGGTCTTGATGCGGCCTTCGCCAGCCATTCCGGTGTTGCGCAGGCGGCGTGCCATGGTTCCGTCCATGGCAATAATGGGCATGGAGGCCATCAAATCGGCGGAGTAGGGACTATTCCAGGCATGCTGAAGTACCTGCGCACCCTGGCGGGCTGAGATCCGGCCGTGGCGGGTAAGACCCGCGCCGTTATCAATGACCATGCCGGCTGTGTTTATGCCTTTGCTTTCCAGCCAGTCGTAGATCACCCGAATGCCGGCCACCCGGTCGTCGTTCTCGTTCTCCCGCCGGTTTTCAGCCCCAATGGTCAATAACAGCTGGCGGGCCATGACATTGCTGCTCCACTTGTTGATGTCCCGGACCATGGAAACCAGATCCGGCGAGGTGGTTTGCATGACCAGCTGCGCCTCTTCCGGTGTGGCGCCGGTAAGGTCTTCACCCGAAATAGTCACGCCCAGGTCACTCAGTAACGAGCGGATCAGTGATGCCGTGTACTGTTCCTGTGGCAGCAACGACAGATAACTGGTGGTGCGGCAACCCTGGGGCAGTTCGCCGGTCACCCTTACGGTTACCCGGTGGTCGTCATGGAAGATCGGTTGCCATTCAAAGCTGCGCCGGGACGGGCAGGGACCTTCCGCTGTTGCAACGACCCGATTGTCGATGAGTACCTCGTCCAGGGATGGAGTACTCCAGGCCTGGGTGCCCCGTTCATCGGCCCGGACCTGAAAGTGCATCAGGTTCAGGTTTGTCAGGTAGGCGGAAGGCTCCACCAGAAAGGGTGCATGGGGATTGTCGCCATTGTCTTCAAAGGCCGGGAAGCCGCCATCCACTTCAAAGTAGCTGCCATCGAGAACCAGGTCGCCTTCAATCCTGGAGATACCCATACTGGGCAGATCCCTGAGCGTCGTCCAGAGTCGTTCAATGGTGAGCTTGGGGTCGCCACCGAAGCGTACGTAGAGATTGCCCTTGAGCGTGTCGCCGACCATAACACCATCGGTCAGGAAATCGGTGTCCCAACGATGGTTGGGGCCGAGAAGTTCGAGTGCTGCGAAGGTGGTGATGAGTTTCATGATGGAGCCGGGGCTCATCAACTCGTCGGCGTTGATGTACTGGTCAATACCGGGGCCGTTCAGGGGAATGGCGGCCATGCTCATGGCATTCTCATTGTGCAGGGACTGCTGGGCATAATCCCTGAGCTCGTTGCTCCACAGAGGATTGCCTGAGAATCCGGACCCTTCGCTCCCGGCAGTCGCAGCCAGAGGCGACACTACAAGGGCGATGGTCGCCAGTGATGCCAGCACGGAACGCCTGAATTCAACACACGATGTTGCTGCTCTGCCTGAGTGTCGCATTCCCCGAAGTACCATTATTGCCGTCCAATGAGTTCTTATGGATAAACAATAGCCTATCCCGGCCACTTGTACTATGCAGAAAAGCTCTACATGACGTTAAAAAATGCCAGTAGTATCGTTGTTTGTATTGAGTTTTTGTGACGCCATGTAAGCGGCCTTGTGAATCATGGAGTTACGTGGACAAAAATTAATGGTGTTCCGGGGCGACGCCCGGGGGCTATTGGAAAATTGTCGGATTGCGTGATAATGGCCCGGTCTCCAACAGAAGGTTTGTTTATGTCGAATATGCTGTCTCACAACGTTCAGGTGCTGGGCTCGGTCGCCACATCGTCGCTCACTGCCTGGCGCGGCTGCCTGGTGGTCAAAAAGGTTCCTCAGCCGGAAAAACTGATCGTGCTCTACGATATGGAAGGCTGCCCCTACTGCCGCCGTGTTCGTGAAGCTCTGACGGCCCTGAACCTGGATGTGGAAATCCGGCCCTGTCCGAAAGGTGGTTCAGTTTTCCGGGCCCAGGCGGAAGCGCTGGGAGGTCGGCAACAGTTTCCATTGCTGGCGGATCAGAATACCGGAACCGTGATGTATGAATCCGAGGAGATTATCGAGTATCTGTTTCGGCAGTATGCCGGTCGATCTGTACCAGCATACTATCGCGGCCGTGTGTGGCAGCCGGTTCTGGGTTCGGTGGCTTCTGTGACCAGCGCCATGCGGGGGCTGCGGGTCAGCTCGGGCAAGCGTCCGGAGCAGCCGTTGCATCTCTGGAGCTTTGAGGGCAGTCCTTTTTCCCGGCTGGTGCGGGAGCGGCTGTGCGAACTGGAGATTCCCTACATGCTGCATAATCTGGGCAAGGAGCACTGGACGGAGATCGGGCCGGCGAAGCAGCGCATCAAGCCAGGCTCTTACACGCCGATTCCCGGTGGCAAGCGGGATGCGTTTTTCCAGGTGCACAAGCGGGTTCAGGTGCCCTACCTTGAAGACCCTAATACCGGGGAAGGCCTGTTCGAGTCTGCCCGCATTTTGAAATATCTTGATGCCCACTACGGGAACTGACTTGCGACGAAGACTGTCAGCTCTGAAGCGGTCGCATGGGCGGGTCATCCCTTTGCCAGACACGCCGTAAATACTTCCATGTAGGCTCGGTCGGGCCATCCCTGGCCCTCCACGGTCTGTCAAAGGGATGACCCGCCCATGCTTTGGCACTTTGTGCTATTCGCTCGGAAATTCCTTGCGGAGGGGATGCAGGCATGGCTGACTCGTTCAGTAGAAGACAGTTTCTCACCACTTTGGGGCTTGCCGGGCTCGCTTTGAAATCTCCGGTGCTGTTCGCAAACACGTCGAAAACTCCATCTTCATCTCTCGTCATGCGCCGGATTCCCGGCACAGACGAATCCGTCCCTGCAATCGGAATGGGCACCTGGATCACTTTCAATGTGGGCGGCGATGCGAAACTGATTGAACAGCGCACCGAGGTTCTGAAGACGTTTTTCGAGCTGGGCGGTACCGTCGTTGACAGTTCACCGATGTACGGAACTTCCCCCGATGTGGTTGGCAAAGCGCTGGAAGCGCTTGATGCCAGGGACAAGGTATTTGCCGCTACCAAGATCTGGACCGGCGATGAATCACAGACCCGGGAGCAGGCACAGCGGTCTCTCCGACGATGGGGGATTGAGCGGTTTGATTTGCTGCAGGTGCATAACCTGCTGGGCTGGCAGGGGCATCTGGAGACCCTGAAGGTGATGAAGGCCAACGGGGCAGTGCGGTATATCGGCATCACAACCTCCCATGGCCGCCGGCATCGGGAGTTCGAGCAGATCATGGAGAATGAGCCCCTGGATTTTGTGCAGCTGACCTACAATGTGCTGGACCGTGAAGTCGAAGAGCGTTTGCTGCCCCTGGCCCGGGAACGGGGCATTGCGGTGATGGTGAACCGGCCATTCCAGGGTGGCTCGCTGTTCCGGCGTTTCCAGTCGGAGCCCCTGCCGGGCTGGGCGGCGGAAGCGGGAGCCGGGAACTGGGCGGAGTTCTTTCTCAAATTCATCATTTCTCACCCGGCAGTAACCTGTGCCATTCCGGCGACCACCAAAGTGGCACATATGAAGGAAAATATGGGGGCACTTTATGGTTCGTTACCGGATCCCGGGCAGCGTCAGCGAATGTCGGATTATGTGAGGTCTCTGTGAGTGGGGCCGACTGGCTGAGTTACTCATTGCAGGATTTTGTGATGTTCGGGCCGCAGGTATTTCTGCGGCTTTTCATCAGAATCAACCAGGATCTGTGGCCCTGGCAGGTTCTGGCGGTGTTGGTTTCGGTTGCCGTCCCGGTGTTGCTGCTGAAACAGACTGCAAGCGCCAGGCGTCTGGCTCTCGGGCTGGTTGCCGTAGCCTGGATAACCAGCGGTTACGGGTTTCTGGTGGGGTATTTTGGCCCCATCAACTGGCCGGCCGGCTGGTTTGGCTGGGCGTTTGTGGTTCAGGGTTGTGTGCTGGCGGTGGCATCGCTGGCTGGTGGCGTTTCGCACCAGCAACAGGCTGGGGGAGCCCTTGCGGTTATCTGGCTGTTGGCCGTCGGCGGCCTGCCCTGGGCGACAGTGGCTGAGGCTGGTGACTGGCGGGCCCTTGCCCTGTTCGGCCTGGCGCCGGGCACAACCGTTGGTGCCGGTGTGCTGGCGCTCGCACTGTTGTCTGGCCCGTGGCGCTGGCTGTATCTGTTTGTCCCGGTGTTGTGGACGCTGTTCAGCGTGGCCATGCTGTGGGGCTTGCGAACCTGGTGGCTGCTGCCAGTACCACTGGCCACGCTGGTGTTTACCTGCGCGGCATTCTGGCTCAGTCCCAGGCCGGGGCAAAATCCGGGTTAGCAATCCGGCCGTTACGGTCCAGCGCGTCAATGGCGCGGATTTCTTCATCACTCAACTGGATATCCAGGGCATCAAGGTTGGCCTTCTGATGGGCCGGGCGAGTGGATGATGGAATCGGAACCACCCCTCGTGAGGCTATCCAGGCAATGGCAATCTGTGCCGGGGTCGCGTTACGCTCCCGGGCAATGTGTTGCAGGGTTTCGTCGTCCATCACCTTGCCGACTGCCAGAGGCATGTAGCCGGTCACGGTAATGCCAAGTTTCTGTGCATGCTCCACCACTTTCCGGTTGGCCAGAAACGGATGAACCTCCACCTGGTTGGTAAAGATGGCGTCATCTCCGAGAATCTCTTTCGCCTGGTCCATCTGGGCACAGGTGAAGTTGGAGATGCCAATATGTTCGGCCAACCCCTCCCTCTGGGCATCCCGCAATGCGCCAAGGTACTCTGTCATGGGAACCTCGTCGCCGGGTGATGGCCAGTGAATCAGGGCCAGATCGACATGATCGGTTTTCAGGCGCGCCAGGCTGTCGTGCAGGCTGTTGATCAGGTCGCTGGCATGGAGCTGCTCGTACCAGATTTTGGTCGTCACAAAAATTTCGCGGCGGGGAATGCCGCTGGAGGTGATGCCATCGCCGACTTCCGCTTCATTTCCATACATCTGGGCAGTATCAATATGGCGATAGCCCAGGGACAGGGCGCTCTTGACGGCATCGCGGGCATCGTTGCCCCTGAGCCGGAATGTACCCATGCCAATCTTCGGAAGTGCGCTGAATGACATACTGTCCTCCTTTGCGATTCGTGTGTAGTTAATGTGGTGCCTGCCCGCTGGTTCTTCAAGTGACGCCCCGGTATCATCGGCCGCTGACCTCCATCAACCGCGATAATAGGGCCAGGACCATGTACACCGGCCATTGCCTGTGTGGCGACATCCGCTTTGAATACGACGGCACGCTCGGGCCGATTGCCCTGTGCCATTGCAGCCAGTGCCGCCGGGCTCACGGCAGTGCATTTTCAGCCAGTGCGCCGGTTCAGAAAGTGCGGTTTCGTTTTGTCTCTGGCGAAGACAGGATTACCGAGTTTGAATCCCGCCCCGGCAAGTTCCGGGGCTTCTGCAGCCGCTGTGGCAGCCAGCTGTATAGTCGTGTTGATGCCATCCCCGGAATACTCCGCCTGCGGGTCGGGTGGATCAACGGACCCCTTGGTAAAGGGGTGGCCCAGCATGTTTTTGTCGGGTCAAAATCCGACTGGTTCGAGATTGCCGACGATTTGCCCCAGTTCGACAAGACCGAGCGAACCAACGACCCTCACTGAGCCGGAACCATCCGGTAGACCTTGCCCCGGGGGGAATCCGTCAGTAACCAGAGGGCTCCATCCGGGCCCATGCGCACGTCACGGATACGCTCACCCAGGTCGGTCAGCAAGTCCTCTTCCTCTGTCACTTTGCCGTTGTCGATCTCAAGCCGGACCAGCTTGCGCATCTTGAGTGCCCCCACAAAGAGATCCCCCTGCCATTGAGGAAACAGATCGCCCGTGTAGAAGGCCATGCCGGAGGGGGCTATGGACGGGTCCCAGTAGTGCAGAGGCTGGGCCATGCCTTCCTTCTTGGTGTCCATGGTAATGGGCTGGCCCGAGTAACCAATGCCATAAGTGATCTCGGGCCAGCCGTAGTTGGTTCCTGCCCGGATGATATTGATCTCATCACCACCCCGGGGCCCATGCTCATGGCTCCAGATTTCTCCGGTTTCCGGATGGATCGTCATGCCCTGGATGTTCCGGTTGCCGAAGGTGTAAAAGGTGTCATTAACGCTGCTGTCATTGAGGAACGGATTGCCCGGGGCCGGCTGTCCGTCCGTGGTGATCCGGTGAACGCCGCCGGCATCGTCTCCGGTGTCCTGGGCCCGATTCATTTCGCCCCGGTCTCCTACAGCGACATAGAGGTTGCCCTGGCGATCAAACTCCATGCGCCCGGCAAAGTGCCGGCTGGTACCGGAGCGTGGCAGTGCCTCGAATATTACCTCAACGTTCGTGAGCTGATTGCCCTCCAGAACCGCCCTGGCCACCCGGGTAGTCATGCCCTCCCGGTTGCCATGAGCGTAGCTCAGAAACAGTGTGTGGTTCTGTTCGAAGTCCGGATGCAGAAGCACGTCCAGCAGACCGCCCTGGCCAGAGACCACAAGTTCCGGCAGCCCTCCGATCGGCTTGTCAACCAGTGCGCCGTCCCGGATCATTCTTAACCGTCCGGCCCTTTCGGTCACGAGCATTGAGCCGCCCGGCAGAAAGGCCATGCTCCAGGGGTGCTCCAGGTTTTGCGCCACGGTCTGCAACCGGAAATCTGCTTCTTCTGAGGAGAAACGTTCACTTGCCATGCCGGTGACGCAAACGAGCATAAGGCTGCCGGCAATGAACAGGTACTTGAAGGTAGCCATAGAAACCTCCGGCTTATCGGCTCCACTCACTGTGCCATTCATGATTGAGAATAGCAGCTGAACCGGATTCGGCCGAGGTCTTATCGCCTCATATATTGCAAATGATAAGTATTCGCAATAGTATGGGGGTACAGTATGGAGGAACCGAAATGACGCCCGAGCAGGAAATGATTGAAGGACTGAAACTGGCGGCCGGCGCTGGTGCGTTTATTGGCCTGGTGGCCATTGGTCTGGCCGTGAGCTCCGCGCTGGGTGGCTGACTTGTGCCCGTGCAGCGGCCAGTCGCTCCTTGCGATAAACGCCACAGGTGCCGCAGTAGCCACCGTCTGGTAACAGGTACTTCAGGCAGCACCCCTTTCTTTGGGGGATTGCGGTCCGTTGCTCACCAAACCCCGCAGGAATCCAGTCAATGAACTGGTTGGTGTCATTACCAAACGCTTCAAGCCAGCCTTGTGCCAGCTCACACAGCGCCCGGGGTTCCGCCAGATTCCATACCGCCGAGAACGGAGCTCCAAGGCCCAGCCCGATGCTGCTCCAATAGGCACCGGGGCTGACGCCGAGCGCCTTTCTGAATACCGGATACCATTCTGAAGCCAGGCACCCCAGTTCCCGGATGAACGTGGATTCCTCCACTGGGGGATGTTTCGGCAGATGGAACCAGCGGGACAGGGGCGCCTCATTAGCTGTCACGGGCGCCAGGAATATACGTTCCGGGTCTGGAACGGGCGCTTTACCATCCCGGAACAGGCGCAGGGACAGCGGGCCAATAACGCGTAATGCCAGATCCTGATGAAGCACGGAAACCCGGGCTCTGATGGTCCTGGCATCGGCAACCTGCGGGTAGTCCCGGGCAAGCTGATCACGGAGCAGGGCCGGTTGCAGGAGACACTGTTTAAGCGAGAACAACCCCCGGCATTCCCCGGCAGAAGGCTGGAGTGCCTGGGATAGAATGGCTTCGCGGTCCAGACCGGACGCTGCCAGCAATCGGCCATAGCGCTCGGCCCACCGGCCAGGCATAGCCTCAGGCCCGGCCATGACGGCTGAGCCCCCACAGAAAATACACCCCGCCTACCAGGGCTGCCAGTAACCCTGCAGGCAGCTGGTTGGGATAGACCACGATCCGCGACAGGTAGTCGGCGACGCCGAGCAGCAGACCACCGGCAAGTGCCGCAACAATGAGTTGCCGGCCAACAGTCTGCTGGCCCAATACCCTGGCCAGGTGCGGTGCAATCAGTCCGACAAAGCTAAGCGGGCCAATGACCACGGTTGCCGATGCGGTCAGTAGCGCGGCCAGCAGCAACAGGGCCAGGCGCATCCGGGCTACCGGCAATCCCAGCGCCCTGGCCGAGGTTTCCCCCAGAGGGAGTATGGTCAGCGGGCGGACAATCAGCAGCAGGGCAGCGGAGATCAACAGGATCAGGGCCAGAAGACCGAGGGCCTCGGTTTCAGATACCAGCCAGGTTGAGCCGTACATCCAGTTGAGCAGTTGCGAGGCCACCGTGCCGCCGGAAGCCATGACCAGGCGAAGGCCGGCATCCATGAATACGTATAGCGCCAGCCCGCCAAGCAGGAGCTGATTGCCGGCAAAGTTGTGTTTTCGCGCCAGCAGAATCAGCAAGCCCAGCGCCGCCGCCGCGCCCAGGGTTGCCCCCGCCAGCTGGCCGGCCCGGCCAGGATCGGCCCCGGTGAGCACAATCAGCACCATTACCACGGCTGCCCCGCCGCTGATGCCGAGCATTTCCGGGCTTGCCATGGCGTTGCCGGTCATCCGCTGGATCAGTGTGCCGGCCAGGCCCAGGGCAACACCGGCGAGGATGGCGGCGAGCAGCCTGGGGCCGCGCCAGACCCAGGCGTCGTCCCAGTGTGAAAACGCCGTCCATTGCCAGCCCTCCAGGCTCGGAGACCAGCTCATGGAAATGACTGTGGTAATGACCAGGAGTATGGCCACGGCACCGGTCACCACCATGGCCGGGCGCCGTTTCGGCAGGAAACCGGCCGGGCTGGCATCCTGGCCGGGCATATGATGGGTGTTTTTGAACCCTTGCAGGGCCAGCAGGATAATCGGTCCACCGATCAGGGCGGTAGTCGTGCCGGTGGGTACCAGGGAGCCGTCGCCCCAGGTGGAGGCCCAGTGCGCCAGGGTATCGGCCAATAGCAGCAGGCCTGCGCCAAGAAGGCAGCTCCAGAGCAGCCGAGCGGGAAGGGTGCGGGCGCCGAGCAGGCGAGCGAGTACCGGGGCGGCCAGCCCCACGAACGCCACTACGCCAACCCGGCTTACCACCGTGGCGGTCATCAGCACTACCA
>Ga0247720_100038_pt1 | contig 73802 bp, 84 predicted proteins | sample MSEWel2015_12_15_FD_189078 | JGI IMG/M metagenome (GOLD analysis project Ga0247720, IMG submission 189078) | Subsurface sediment microbial communities from gas well in West Virginia, United States - MSEEL Well Study Marcellus 3H_2015_12_15 | ecosystem: Environmental > Terrestrial > Deep... | reverse complement strand
CAGGTATAGCCACAGGCCGGCCATACCAAGCAAAAAGGACAGGCCCCCGAAAGCCAGGTTAAGCCCCAAGGCATACTGGAAAAGCCTGTTGACCTGGCCGAAGTTACCGGACATCAACACAAAAAAGAAAATAAGCAGGTTATAAAGGGTAGCCAGGACGGCTCCGGCAGCAGCCAGCAGGATAAAGAAAAAAAGCAGGTTATTTACTGGCCAGCGCATTATCTCTGCCACACTCCCGCTGCTGGGAAAAGGTTTTTGCATATGCCAGTACAGGCATGTTACCTCTACAAAAAAATTCTCCGGTACGCTCAAACTTCCTGCCCGCACCGGCATTAGCCCCAATGCCAGATTTTTACCGCCATTTCAGATTCCACCCCCCGGCGATACCCCTGGTGGCGGGTGGCGCTGGCTTACCACGGCATACATATAAAAAGCCTGCCCCAGTGGTAGCAGGCCCGGCCTGTAGACAAAATACTTCCGGGATGTGCCCTGGATTTACCCGTCGCTCGCGGTCGTTGCGCTGGCCGGGCCTTGAGGCCCGGCTCCATCACCGGCAAAAACCTTTTATAAGGCATATACCTCCTCACCGCTCAGGATGCGGATGCCCTTCGCCTGCAGGGCGGCAATGGCCTCGTCCAGCTGTTCCACCCGGAACACCACCAGAGCGGCCTTTGAAGCCTTCTGTAAAAAGGCATACAGGTACTCGATGTTCAGGTTTGCCTCTTGAAGTACGGCCAGCACCCCGGCCAGCCCACCCGGCTCATCCAGCACTTCTACAGCAATGACATCGGTGGCGCTGACGGTAAAACCTGCTTCCCTGAGCACCCGGTAGGCCCGGTCCGGATCGTTAACGATGAGGCGCAAAATACCAAAGTCCGTAGTATCGGCAATGGCCAGGGCGCGGATATTGATACCGTTATCGCCAAGTACCCTGGTCACCTGGGCCAGGCGGCCCGACTTATTTTCCAAAAAAATGGAGATCTGCTTAACCTTCACGGGTATCCTCCTCTCTCAGATCTGCCGCCGGTCGACCACCCGCTTCGCCTTACCCTCACTTCTCGGGATGGTATTGGGCTCCACGAGCTTGACCCTGGCGGAAATACCCAGTACGCTTTCAATCCGCTCCCGCAGCCGGTATTCCAGGTCTTCCAGTTTACGCACCGTGTCGCTGAACATATGTTCCGCCACTTCCACCCAGATCTCCAGGCTGTCCAGGTTCTCCTTGCGGTCCACCACCAGCAGGTAATGGGGTTCGGTTTCGCCGAATTCCAGGAGCACGCTTTCCACCTGGGAGGGGAATACATTGACACCGCGAATGATGAGCATGTCGTCACTCCGACCGGTGATCCGCTTTATCCGTACATGGGTGCGGCCGCAGGAACAGGGCTCCGGATCGATGCGCGTAATATCCCGGGTGCGGTACCGGATGAGGGGGAAGGCTTCCTTGGTAATGGTGGTAATAACCAGTTCCCCCTGTTCCCCGGGAGGCAGCACTTCACCTGTTGCCGGATCTATAATTTCTGGTATGAAATGATCTTCCCAGATATGCATGCCCTGTTTTGCAGCGCATTCCATGGCCACACCCGGCCCCATTATTTCCGACAGGCCGTAAATATCCAGGGCCATGAGATCCAGTTTTTCCTCCAGTTGCTGGCGCATACGCTCCGACCAGGGCTCGGCCCCGAAAACTCCGGCCTTCAAGGGAAGCTTTTTAAAATCAAGCCCCATTTTTTGCCCTTCCTCGGCCATGTACAGGGCGTAGGACGGTGTGCAGGTAAGAATGGTAGTGCCAAAATCCTGCATGAGCATCAGCTGCCGCCGGGTATTGCCGCCGGAAACGGGGACCACCGTTGCTCCCAGACGCTCAACACCAAAATGCAGGCCCAATCCCCCGGTAAATAAACCGTAGCCGTAAGCGTTCTGCACAACATCAAATCTGGTAGCCCCGGCACAGGTGAGGGAGCGGGCAATCAGCTCCGCCCAGGTATTGATATCGTTCTGGGTATACCCCACCACGGTAGGCTTGCCCGTGGTACCCGAAGAAGCGTGCACGCGGACCACATCGCTCATGGGCACGGCAAACAGACCGAAGGGATAATTATCCCTTAAGTCCTGCTTGGTGGTGAAGGGCAATCTCCTCAGGTCTTCCAGTGTACGGATGGAAGAAGGTTTTATCCCCGCTTCTATAAATCTCTGGCGGTAAAAGGGAACGTTACGGTAAACACGTTCAATGGTCAGCTTCAAGCGCTCCAGCTGCAAAATCCGGAGCTGCTCACGGGACATGGTTTCATACTCACGATCCCAGTACACAGGCTCACTGCTCCTTTTTTAAGAAACTGATTTTCTTTTTTACAAACTGATTATCTAGAATAAAAAGATTCCTTAAAACCCACCAATAATGATAATTCAACAACCGGCCCGCTGCATCCTGCCGGGGGAAAATTTTTTGCTCCTGCACATAACCCATATTAGCCTTTTAAAAATAAATGACAGGATTTCCAGACAAAAATAAATCTGTTTCGGAAATTTGAGACACTGATCGACCCACAATTTCACCCACAGGGAGACCCTTTGACTGGCCGGTTATAAACAAACTTATTCACATTATCCACAGGCCGTAATCCACAGGATAATGTTTCACCCGGCTGAAAAATTGCTGGAACAGGCCTGCACAGTATGGCTTCATGCCTTGATTTTCAAGGCTTCGCGCTTTTCAGCTTCATTTTTTGCGCCGGCCATAACGTTTGGCGAATACTTAATTTTTTGTGGATAACCTCGAACAATCCACAGGCAGGAATGAAAAAATTCCGGTAAGATTCCTTCGACAAAGTTTTTTAGGGCGCTACCAGTGGAAGACCGGGCACGGCATTGAGGGTAAGGGGGGCCAGGTCTCCCCGCAGGAACTTGTAATAGGCTGCGCACCCGATCATCGCCGCATTATCAGTACAAAGTACAGGCGGGGGATAAAATACCTCCCGGCCCTCCCGGCGGGCCCGGGAAACCAGGGCAGACCTCAAACGGCCGTTGGCGGCCACACCCCCGGCCAGGATGATGGCAGGACAGTCGTAAGTGCGGGCAGCCTGCAGGGTTTTATCCACCAGCACGTCCACCACTGCTTTCTGAAAACTCGCGGCTACATCGGCCAGGTTCACTTTCTCCCCCTTTTGACGGAGGCGGTTGAGGTACTGCAGCACCGCCGTTTTTAAACCGCTGAAAGAAAAATCAAACCCCTCCAGGTGCGCTCTCGGGAAATCAATAGCCTCCTCGTTTCCCTCCCTGGCCAGGCGTTCAATGGCCGGCCCGCCGGGGTAACCCAGTTCCAGCACCCTGGCCACTTTATCAAAGGCTTCCCCGGCGGCATCATCCCGGGTGCTGCCCAGCAGTTGATAATCACCATGATGTCGAATCAAAACCAGGTCCGTATGGCCTCCACTTACCACCAGGCAGATGAGGGGAAAGGGTAAATCGGGCCGGACCAGAAAATTGGCATAAATATGCCCTTCAAGATGATTTACGGCAATCAGAGGAATTTCCAGGGCAAAGGCTATGGCTTTGGCCGCAGCCACCCCCACCAGGAGAGCTCCAACCAGACCGGGGCCCTGGGTTACCGCCACCCCATCCAGATCATCGAATTTCAACCCCGCCTGCGCCAGCGCCTCCTGAATAACATGGTTGATCAGCTCCAGGTGCTTGCGGGAGGCCACTTCAGGGACAACACCCCCAAATTTCCTGTGCAAATCCACCTGGGAGGAAATGATGTTAGAAAGCACTTCCAGGCCATCCACCACCACGGCGGCGGATGTTTCATCGCAAGAAGTTTCAATGGCCAGAATTTTGATGCTCATCCCACTCCCTCTCTTCCGATCAAAATAATATTATTAATAATACCACATAAAAGACCCCGGCATACGGCCGGGGCTTACACCACCGGAGGAATATTGATGGGGTGCCCTGTACGGTTGTTAACCTGCAATATACATCACGGGCAGGGAATAGACGGTAAAGTTAAACTCCAGCGCCTGGCCTCAGTCCTGCAGCAGTATAATCCCGATGCCGTTGCCCTCCAGGAAGTGGACCGCCACCTGCCCCGCAGCCACCTCCGCCACCAGGCCAGGGTACTGGCCAGGTACCTGAGCATGCACTTTGCATTTGCCCCTACCATCAACTGGCTGGGCATCTGCCAGTACGGTATGGCCGTTTTAAGCCGTTACCCCATTTCCAGGCACCAGTATCACCCTCTGCCGGCAGGCACTGAACCCCGCGGGCTGCAGGTTACCAGAATCAGCCTCAGGGAAGAAGGCTTCCTCCTGCTCAATACCCACCTGGGGCTGGACTACCGGGAAAGGGAAATACAAATAAAAGGAATAAGGAAAATATTACGCTTACTGAACGGACCGGTGGTTCTGGCAGGCGATATGAATACGGAAAAGCTTGCCATTCCCGAACTACCCGTAACCCCGGTACCCGCCCTGCCCACTTTTCCCTCCTACCGTCCCCGGTTCGCGCTGGATCGCATTTTTGCCTCCTGCCACTGGCAGGTTGTCCATGCCATGACTCTTCCCACCACAGCCTCCGACCATCTACCACTCCTGGTGGAACTGGTACTGGAGAGTTAGCCTGTGAGGGGTTCTCCCAGTTCCGCCATTAAATCCCGGAATACCCGCCCGGCACTATCATGGATCACCAGCTCGGCCTGTTCGTCCAGTGGGGTAGGCTCCCGGTTGATAATTACCACCCGGCGGGCAAACTGCGGTAGCCCCGCCGCCGGGTAAACCTGCAGGCTGCTTCCCACAACCAGTAATAACTGGCAGCCGGAGAGGGCCTTGATGGCTTTAAAAAAATCTTCGCTCATTCTGTCCTCAAAGAGCACCACGTCAGGCCGTAAAACTCCCCCGCAGGAATCGCAAACAGGCGGATTATGCCCCCTTTCAAACTGCTCCACCAGGTAAGAAAAGGGGTAACTCCGCTCACAATTCATGCAGTGACAGGTGCGCAGGTGGCCGTGAATTTCCCAAACCCGTTTTGAGCCAGCCCGCTGATGCAAACCATCAATATTCTGGGTTATCACCCCCACCAGGTACCCCAGTTCCTCCAGGCGGGCTATTGCCCGGTGGGCGTCGTTGGGTTCCACACCGCTAAAAGCCGACCACCGGGAGAGATTAATTTTATAAAAAGCGGCCGGATCCCGTTTTAAAGCACTTAAACTGGCGGTTTTTATAGGATCATACTTTGTCCATAACCCCGTTCCCGGACTGCGAAAATCGGGAATCCCGCTTTCTGTACTTACCCCCGCTCCCGTCAGGGCAAAATTGCGGTTATTGCGGCGCAAGAGCTCCGCCAGGGTGCGGATTTTTTCCTCATAAGTCATAGAAACAAAAGCTCACCCCCAGTAGTTAGATAATTTAGATAAATTCTTTTTTAATAACCACCCTTTTTCGTTATTGAAGCAAGTCACGTTAACACCAATATTCCGCACGACCCTGTTTATTCCGCTGCCACCTGCCTGCCGCAATAACTGCAGAACTTACCGCCTGCCGGAAGCTCAATCTTGCACTGGGGACAAACCAGGGGCCTGGGTTGCAGGCGGTCAATTTGCTCCTGGATGGTTAGCATATCGGTTTCAATTTTCCGGGTGCTCTCACAAAGATGTTCAATATCTTCATCAAGGTTGGCTTCACCCTTAAAGCGGCGGTAAACCAGTTCCCCAAGGCTTAAAAAATTATTCTCCAGCTCCTTTTCCAGCCGCGACAGTTCAAATTTCAACCGGGTAGCCTCAATAAATTCGCCTGACCGCCTGGTTACTTCCCTGGCCTTATCGCTGAGTCCTTTAGCCGTTTCACCTATCCTTTGAAAGATTTCCATACAAATCCCCCTTTTTAATTTTTTGATAATACAACTTCGACAACCGTTATAAAATTCCTGGTAAAAAGTTCTTGTTTATTTAAATAAACAAATTTAAATAAACAAATAACCCGCATAACCGTTGCGGGTTAGTTGTTCTCGCCCACAGCATCCAGGTGGACATACAGTGCCCTTTCGTTCTCATCAAACCGGGCCTCATACTTTCCACGGGGACTAATATTAAAGTGTTTAAAAAAGCCCTTGCCGAATACCTTCGTCTTTTTAATCTGCATACCCCCTTCTTCCATCGCCCGTATTCTGATTACGCGTGCTTCGCGATCGTAAGCCAGTTCCACATGTTGTGCACCTAATTTTTCCCTGGCCACATTATTTAGTACTATAGAACTTTTAGAAAATGAAACCATAGGTGCTTTTTCAGCCCTCTCACCACGTGGCTTATAAACTTCAAATGGCATATATCACATCTCCTTTTTCTTTTTTTGAAGGTATTATAATCTATAGTATCCACGGTAGTCAAATGTTAACTTTAAAATTTCGTTTATACTACTTATATAGATACGTTTATCAAACAAGTTTCTTCCCTGGTACCTGCAGTATACTCCCAATTAAGTGGTAGAGTACTAGTTTTTTTATTTCAAGACCATAAAATGAAATAAATATACAGATCTTACGACAATAAAATGTGAATATTTTTAATATAACTATTTCGCCTGCCGGGATTGAATATATTAACAGTTTTACCTATAATGAAAGCAAGGAACAACTGAACGGTCATAATCAAGGAATAAACGGTCGATTTTCAGCCTTGAATGGCAACCCGGGAGGTGGGGCCGATGGTCAGTCTGGTACAGTTAAGCCCTGTGGAACTGGAAACCCCTAAAGGCCTGGTTATCTTTGAAGGCCCGGTAACCGACAGCTACCTCGACAGCCTTTCCATGAATAAGGGTCTTACCAATTTCCGCCCGCCGGACCGCCAGAAAGAAGCCCTGAAGCAGATAACCAATCTACCTGACGGCATGATCTTCATAGCCCGCCATGAAAAAGAAATTATCGGCTATGTTACCTTCCACCATCCTGATGATTTCAGCCGCTGGTCCAAACATCCACGGGTGCTGGAAATGGGAGGCATTGAGGTCAGCCCGGAATGGCGCGGCTGCAGGGTAGCGGAAAATCTCTTGAAGCTGGCCTATTCTCATCCGGCGGTGGAGAACTTTATTGTAATCACTACAGAATATTGCTGGCACTGGGATACCAGGAACACCGGCCTGGATATCTGGGCTTACCAGAAAATGCTCACCAGGCTGTTCGGAAAAGCTGGCCTGGAAAAGGTTACCACCGATGACCCCGACATCCTGGAACACCCCGCCAACGTACTCATGGCCAGAAAGGGTAAAAACGTGAGCAGGGAAGACATCATGTTGTTCGAACAGATGCGCTTCCTTAGAAGGTACAGAAAAGTGGCCAACATGGAGTAAGGCTACCGGCAGAACAGCCGGTTTTTTTATTGCCCATGCAGGTTTTTTAAATTTTTTTGCTCCAGTATTATACGGCCCGGCGGGTCAGAATAGCTCATCCCCAAAATTTTAACGGGAAAAAGAAGGATTAAATTTATAAGAAAACGAATATTTAAACGTATGGTGGTCATACCATCAGACTTTTTATCCCGGGGAGGAACACCAATGTCCATCGCGCAGGCCATCGAGGCTTTACGTCGGGAACTGGGTGACGAAAATGTGATCACCGCAGTTGAAGATCTATTCTGCTATTCCTATGACGCCACGGCCGATCTGCCGGAACAAAGACCGGACGTGGTGGTTACACCGGAAAACGTGGATCAGGTAGTTAAGGTGGTCAAGATAGCCCGCCAGTTTCGCCTGCCCATTTACCCCCGCGGTTCGGGAACAAATTTAAGCGGCGGTACGGTACCTGTCAACGGGGGAATTGTGCTCAGCACCTTAAAAATGAACCGCATCCTGGAAATAGATCCTTCTAACCTGACGGCTACCGTACAGCCCGGTGTAATCATCCAGGATTTAAACAACGCCGCAGTTCAATATGGTTTAATCTATCCACCCGATCCGGGCACGGTGGCTACTGCCACCATGGGGGGAAGCGTGGCCGAGTGCTCAGGAGGGCTGAGGGGCCTCAAGTATGGAGTTACCAGGCATTACGTGATGGGGTTGGAGGTAGTTCTGGCCAGCGGTGAGGTTGTCCGTTACGGCGGCAAAACGGTTAAAAATGTTACCGGCTATGACCTGGTACGCTTATTTACCGGCTCGGAGGGAACCCTGGGCATTATTACGGAAATTATTGTCCGCCTGATTCCGGCACCCCAGGCCCGGGAAACTATGCTGGCCGGTTTCAATGACCTGGCCGGAGCCGGCAATGCCGTTGCCGGTATCATCGGCGCGAAAGTAATCCCGGCCACCCTGGAAATCATGGACCGGGTAACGGTAGAAACCGTGGAAAATTACGCCCGCGTCGGTTTGCCCACCGATGCAGCAGCCGTCCTGCTTATCGAAGTGGACGGGATTCCCGAAGTGGTCAAATCGGAGGCAGAAGCTGTCAGGCGCGTCGTCGTCCAAAACGGTGGTTGGATCAAAACAGCGGAAAACGATGAGGAACGGGAAAAGCTATGGAGTGCCCGCCGGGCCGCCCTGCCCGCCCTGGCCCGCCGCAAGCCGACTACCATCCTGGAAGACGCCACCGTTCCGAGAAGCAAAATCACGGATATGCTCCTGGCCCTGGAAGATATAGGAAGGCGTTACAACCTGGTTATCGGCACCTTTGGACATGCCGGTGATGGTAACCTGCACCCCACCATCCTTGCCGATGCCCGGGACGAAGAGGAAATGAAAAGGGTGCGCGGGGCTGTGGAGGAAATTTTCCGTACGGCTTTAAACCTGGGAGGAACCCTTTCCGGTGAACACGGAATTGGCATAGCCAAGAAAAAATTCCTTCCCTGGGAAGCAGGCAATGCCGGGATGCAGGTACTCAAGAAGATTAAACAGGCCCTGGATCCGGACAATCTCTTAAATCCGGGTAAAATAGTGGATCTCGAGGAGGACCGGGCATGAGCATTTTTAACGGGCTGGCCGCAGTAGAAGAAGAAATACTTAAATGCATGAAGTGTGGTAACTGCCAGGCAGTATGTCCCCTGTACAAGGAATCCCGGCAGGAACCGGCCGTAGCCCGGGGAAAGATCCGCCTGGCAGCCGCTGTCCTGGATGGCCGGCTGAAACCAGCGGAAACCCTGGCCCGGCGTTTTGATCTCTGCCTGACCTGCCTGGCCTGTGTGGCCACATGCCCCTCCGGCGTAAAGGTGGACCGGATTATCCTGGCTGCCCGTACGGCAATGGTCCGGGAAAAAGGGCTGCCCTTCATAAAGAAAACCGCATTTACCGGGCTCAGCCGCCCCCACCTGTTCGATCTGGGTATAAAAACCGCTGCCCGCCTGCAGGGAGTGTTTTTTAAACGCCTTGAGCAGGAAAAGATGCAACCCCGCTTTCCCCTTGGCCTGGAACTGCGCCGTATCGTCCCTCCCCTGGCATCTGTCCCTTTCCGGGACCGGGTAGCGGAAACGCATAAAGTCGAACGGCCCGTGGCCACAGTAGCCTTCTTTACCGGCTGTATGACCAATTACCTCTACCCCGAAATAGGACAGGCCACCCTGCGCGTCCTGAAAGCCCACGGGGTTAACGTAATTATACCCCGGATGCAGCACTGCTGCGGCGCACCTCTCCTGTATAACGGTGCCGCGGACATGACCAGGGAAATGGCCAAATCACACGTGGACCTGTTCGGCAGCATACGGGCCGACGCCATCATCACCGTTTGCGGGACGTGCGGAGAAGCCTTCAAACACCTGTACCCCGAGCTGCTGGATACAACACCGGGTTATGGTAAAAAAGCACGGGAAGTGGCCGATAGAATCATGGATATAACCCGGTTCCTGTACAGGCTGCCCTTTAACCCGGAACTGTTCAGGGCGCCGGAACTGTCCGTCACCTACCACCAGCCCTGTCACCTGGGCCGCGGCCTGGGCGTGGTGCAGGAACCCCTTTTCATCATCCGGAGCATTGCCGGGGTCACTTACCAGCCCCTGAAGGAACCGGACAGGTGCTGCGGCAACGCCGGCTCATTCAGCCTGGCCCATTACGATTTGTCCTACCGGGTTCTCGCCCACAAGTTGAGGGATATCAAAAGCAGCGGCGCGCAAATGGTGATTACCGGTTGTCCGGCCTGCCGGATGCACCTGAACGACGGGTTGACCCAGGAGCAGATGCCCCAGAAAGCAGTGCATACCATCGAGTTTCTGGCCGGCATCCTTGCCGAAAGGTAAAACCGGGGAGCGGTTCAACTCCCCGGTTTTTTACCCGCTCAGTATTTCCTCACGGGCCTGCAATTTTTTCTGAAGGCGCCGCTTTAAAAACCGGCCGGCAACCAGCACCAGGAGGGTTATGGCAGCAGGTACAATTATCTCTACCGGAATATGCTCAACGTGCTCAAACAGCCGGTGCATTATCCTGTCTTCCACCAGCATTTTACCGGCCGTCCAGGCCAGAACACCGGAACCAGCATAAACTAAAATAGGGAACCTCTCCACCACCAGAGAAACCAGCTGGCTACCCATAATAACCACAGGTATGCTCAAGGCAAGTCCAAAGGCAACCAGCGCAATACTCCCGTGAGCTGCAGCAGCCACGGCCAGCACATTGTCCAGGCTCATCAGTAAATCAGCCAGAATAATGGTTTTAATGGCACCGGTAAAGCTAACGGCAGCATCAACTTCCCCGGCTTCCTGCTGGGGCAACAACAATTTCAAGGCTATCCAGGTTAATAAAAGCCCCCCGGCCGCCTGCAGGAAAGGAATAATTAACAGCACGGTGGCAATAGAAGTCAGGATAATGCGCAGGATAACCGCACCGGCAATACCCCAGAAAAGCGCCACCCTTTTCTGAGCCGGCGGCAACCCCCGGCAGGCCAGGCCTATAACCAGGGCATTATCACCGGCAAGCAACAGGTCAGCAATAACAATGGTTAATACTGAGAACAGGTTCTGGACATTCAACCAGTCCACTGAAATTGCAGCACCTCCTGTTTTCATAAATGGATGATATGAGAGTTTTCCGGCCGGCAGGAAAAAAAGAAAACCTCCACCTTTACGGTGAAGGTCTCGCAAACGGCTTCAAAACCGCCCCGGCAGCGGGCATATAAGCCGTACTGACGCCACCGGGAAAGCTTGCTACTCCCCTTCCGGAAACTAGCATAGCAGGTATTCGGGTGGATTGTCAACAGAAATTTGATGAAACCTTTTTAAAACTTCTCTTTTACAATTTCCTCCAGCATCTCCAGGGTCAGGGAGCCGGTATGTCTGGTCCGGATGATGCCTTCCCGATCAATAAAGAAAGTGGTGGGAATGGCCCGCACCAGGTATTCCTGAGCCGTAATGTTGTGGGTGTCCAGCAAAACCGGGAAGGTGTAGCCGCCGGCTTTCAAAAAGTCCTTTACATGGGCGGCAGATTTTTCGCTGGCCGTGAGGTTAACTGCTAGCACCTGGATCTCCCGGCCCCTTTTTTCATAGAAACTCTGGATGGCCGGCATCTCCTCCCGGCAGGGAGGGCACCAGGTGGCCCAGAAATTGAGCACCACCGGCCGGCCCCTGAAATCGGAAAGGGAAAGTTCCTCTCCGTCAACAGCAGCCAGGGTAAAATCGGGAGCCCGCTGGCCCACTTCCGTACCCACAGCAACCCCACTTTCTTTACTGCCGGCGGGATCAGGCGGCATTCCACTTCCTTCCATGGCCCCCGGCCGGAAATAGGCATAAACAGCGATAAGGCTGATAACCACCAGGGAGAGGATGACCACGGAAAACAACCTCTTTTTCATCCCTCTGCAAACCCCCAATTTACAGTGATAACGGCACGAAGCTCGACAGGCGGGCGAAGGCATTGGTCAAAACCAGCAAACCCATACCGATGAGCAGCCACCCGCCCAGCCTGGCCACCAGCGGCAAAAGGGAAGCACGGCGGCGCAAAGCCTGCACCAGGTGGCCCACGCCCAGGGCGGCTATTAAAAAGGGCAGGGCCAGGCCCAGGGAGTAGGAAGCCAGCAGGCAGGCTCCCCGGGTAAGGCTCTCGCTCTGGCCGGCCAGCAGTAAAATCGAAGCGAGAATGGGGCCGATGCAGGGGACCCAGCCGGCGGAAAAAGCCATGCCCATGAGCAGGGAGTTCAACCAGCCTGCCTTTTGAGGTATAAAATGAACCCTTTTTTCCTTCATCAACCACTTCAGGCGCAGCAAACCGGCCATATGCAACCCGAAGAAAATAATCAATACGCCGCTCACCTGCCGCAGCAGGTTTTGGTGGCGGAGCAGCAGCTTGCCCAAAGCGCTGGCGGAAAGCCCGAGGGCTACGAAAACCAGGCTGAAGCCGGCCACAAACAAAAGGGCGTTGGTCAGGAGCAATAAGCGCAGGCGTGCCGTACCCGGCGCGGCCAGCTCCGTCACCGAAACTCCCGCTAAATAGGCCAGGTAAGTGGGTATTAAAGGGAGTACGCACGGGGACAGGAACGAAACCAGCCCGGCAAGAAAAGCAGTCCCCAGAGAAACGTTTACTTCCGGCAACAACAACCCTCCCGAAATTCCGGCTCTCCCGGGAAAAGTATACCCCGGAAGCTTACAGCTCACGGGCAAAATATATCCATACATCGTAATTATACGATAGATATGCCGGGAAGAAAAGAAAAAATCCCGGTTTAAACCGGGAATCCAGGTTACAGTATGGTAAGCCGGTCTACTTCACCGTCTTTCAGGCGCACCTCCACCCGGTAACCTTCCAAATCCTCTAAAGATACCGGCTTGCCGTTACGATCCAGTATGGCGGCTCCGGGAGCCAGGAAATAGGTAAAGTACCGGTCGTTAATCTCCAGGGTGATTCTCCGGCGTTCCGGGTTAACACCGGACACCAGGCATTTCACGGTAAGGTTTTGATCGTCCAGTACCTCTATTTCCGTCACCTTCCCGTCTTCAACCCGGACGGCAACCTGTGAACCGGGAATGATATCGCTCAGGTTGATCCTGTCTCCGTCCCGTAGCACATCTACCTTTCCAGATACTTCGTATTCCATTTCCAGGCCTCCCGGGAGGGCAATGGTTAACCAGGTCGTGGGGTAAACATCCAGGTACTTCACCGTTCCTTCGAATTCACCTTCATCTTCATCCAGGACTTCAATGGTGATAACGTAACCCCGTCCATCCACCTCGAAGTTAACATAATCCCCCCGGCGCAAATCACGCACATCGATCAGGCGCCCGTCCCTGATCACTTCTACCTGTTCATCCAGTTCATAGCGCTTCTCTTCGTCCCCCACGTAGAGATATATGGCTTTACTATGCACCCGGGATACCATCCCGCTCTGCCCGGTGAGCACGTCCGACAGGAGATTAACCTGGAAGATGGTCCTCTTCATGACCACCGCTTCCACCCGGTCACCCCGCCTCAATTCACTAAAGTTCATCCCGCGAACATAATTCCTGGTTACCTGCACCCGGGGACTTACCGCGTATTCTTCCTCCTCACCCTGCCTCCTGAGGGTCAGGGAAGCTCCACCCACCTCCACCACAGTACCGCTGATCCTTTCCGGAGGATAAATGTCTATCCTCACAACCCGGCCGTTAACATCCAGCCCGGCTTGAACATAGTCGTTTTCCACCGGTCTGTAGGTATCGGTTTCCCTACTTGCTCTGAACAGCCGGGCATCGTCCTCTACCGGGCAGGTAAGGTAGTCCCCTTCATTGGTTTCCAGGGTGAGGTTATAACCCGAGCCATCCCTGCTGAAGGAAACAACCAGGCCCTCAACCGAATTCGCAATGGAAGCATCGTCCATTAAAGCCGCATAGCGGACGTTGTTCCGTACATCCACAATACATTTGAGGCGATCTCCTGTCTTTAAAAACTCCGGCCCGGTGGTTCCGGAGGCGGTAAATATGGTAATATCTGCAGGCAGTAAGACCGTTTTCTCCCCCTCAAGGTTACGCAGGAGGACTTTTTCTTTAATCATATCAATGGAGGTTATCCGGCCCACCACCAGCTCCATGGGTGGCGGAGGCGGGATCAGTTTCCGGTCAATTAACCGGGACAGGATGGCACATAATTGCGCCCGGGTAACAGGTTCGCCGGGCATGAACATGTTGCCGGGCATTCCCTGTATGATACCTTGTTTTACCACAGCCCCCACGTAACCCCGGTATTTCTCGGGAATGTCACCGGTATCAAAGAAGGTCACCTGGCTGGCATCGGGGGTTAAACCCAGGGCCAGGCAGACCAGAGCCGCCACTTCCACCCGGCTGGCCAGCCGCTGGCTGTCTATCTGCGGCAGGCCCGCCCGGGTAAGCATACCTTTTTCCACCGCCAGAGCCAGGTATTCCCTGCCCCAGGTCACAGAAGGATGAAACTGCAGGCCGGAAAGATCCGCCTGCCCGGCTTCTTCATCCCACCCCAGGGTGTTGAGGATCATTACCACCGCTTCCAGCATGGTCACCTTATTATTGGGACGAAATTCTCCCCCGGGATAGCCGTGGACAATATCGTATGCGTTCATTTCCAGAATGACTCTTTCCGCCCAGTGCCCTTGAATATCATTGAATGTTCCTTCCCCTGCTGATGCCATCCCTGTGGAAAACCACCCGCAGAAAAAAATCACCACTGCCGCCAGCAGGCATACAGGCAACTTCCGGCAGGACAAGTTTATTCCCTCCCCTTTGGCTGGTTTTACCTTTCCCTTCGACAGCGGGGAAGGAAAATCCTGCATACAGGTGCCGGAGCTTTGAGCCGGGCACTAATCTGGCCAGAGGTTCACCGGAGCAAACGGGTAGTTAATGAGGGCCTCTGGAATGCGGGAAAATCATCCATGGGGAGTTCAAACGGTACTGTTTGTGCATCCGGGCTTTCTTTCCCGCAGCTTACGGCCCAAAATTTCTTCCAGCCACGATATACAATCCTCCAGCCTGTGCCGGTCAATGGCCGTTTCTATGCCCATGCGCTGCAGCATATACACCACATCTTCCGTAGCCACGTTGCCTGCCGACCCGGGAATAAACGGGCAGCCCCCCAGCCCGCCCACGGAACTTTCAATGATCTTCACCCCGGCCTGAATACCTGTAACAATGTTGGCCAGGGCCATCCCGCAGGCGTCGTGAAAATGCAGGGCAAAGTTTACTGCCGGGTATTCACGGCAGAGCATGTTCACCAGTTCGTATACCTGCCTGGGGTTGGCCAGGCCGGCCGTATCGGCCAGGGTGACCTCTTTAATACCCATCCCGGCCAGGGCCTCAACAACCTCCCTTACTTCGGCCGGCCGGATCTCTCCCCGGTAAGGACAGCCGAAGGCCACGGCTACCGCCCCGCGAATTACCACCCCCGTACCCATTGCCAGGGCAACTGCTTCCTCCACCTGCCGCAGGGACTGGCCAATGGACATGCGCATATTGGCCCGGTTGTGTTCTTCGCTGGCGGAAACCACCATTACCACTTCATCCACTTCCGCAGCCAGGGCCCTTTCCACTCCCCGGCGGTTGCCCGCCAGGGCGCTGAGCACCACTCCCTGCACTCCTTCCTTCGCTTCCAGAACAGCCAGGATACTGCGGGCTCCGGAAATTACTTCTTCCGCATCGGCCATCTGGGGCACTGCCCTGGGGTGCACAAAGGAAGTGGCTTCAATAGCCCTTACCCCGGCTCTTGCCAGTAACTCTACCAACCGGATTTTCTGATCGGTGCTGATGGTCCGGGGTTCGTTTTGCAGGCCATCCCGCGGCCCCACCTCCCGGACAAGCACCCCGGCTGGCCACTGCAGCATTGCCAGCACCTCCCGGTGGATAACAACTGCCTATTATTTCTTCTACCGGCATTCACGCACCTGCTAATAAAGCCCGGTTTTAAAAAAAATGCCTGCCCCGCGGGCAGGCAGCCAATTAACAGAACTCAAATTCACTGAAATAGAAAGCTATAAAGTCCGGTTTAGGATTTCTTTTCCCCAGCTATTTCCCTGATCTTCTGCAGAATTTGTTCCGGTGACTTTCCGGCGGCGTTAATGACCGGGGCATAGTTGGTAATGGTCGGATTAGTGGCCAGGGCCAGGGTCTGCTCTTCTTCCCGGGCATCCATATCGCCGGTAATAACCATGGCCGCCGCACCCAGAGCATTGGCGGGACTGACCACCTCATACCCCTGGGAAGCCAGATAATTTTTCACTTCTTCCAGGTTGTCCTGAACGGCAATTTTCATCTTCACCCCACCTTTCTTGGATTTTTACCTACTTCGTCAAATAGTGTGACCATACTCACAGATTTCTATTGCCCGGAAATATTAAGATCATCTCAACAACCGGAAAAGGAGGAGTGACCATGTCTTTATGGAAGTGCCCGGGACAGGATCGCAGTTTCTGGAAACCGGAAGATATATTTGAGTCGCCCTGCCCCCATTGCGGTCAAAGCATTGAATTCTGGAAAGACGACATAACCCTGCGCTGCCCCAACTGTAAACAACTGGTGGGGAATCCCCGGTTCGATCCCGGCTGTGCCGCCTGGTGTTCTTATGCCAGTAAATGTCTGGGCGAAATGGCCAGGGCAATACAAAACCAGCCCCAGATTATCAGGACCAGGCTGGAAGTGGCGCTGCGCAAAAGGCTTAAACCGGAAGATCGCGACCTGTTGAACCGGTCTCTGAAAGCAGCTCAAAGGGCGGAAGAAATGGCCATGGCTGAAAAAGCAGAACCCCTGATTCCCCTGGCGGCCAGCCTGATCGGCCCGGCCGCCAGGATCAAGGGCTGGTCCAGGGAGGAAGTGCTGGCCCTGCTGGCAGAAGCGGGTATTGACGAAAACACCGCCGGGAGCATCTGCCGGTTGCTCGAACCCGGCGGTGACCAGAGCGACCCCTACCGGAGGATCATTGATCAGGCTACGGCCTGAACGGGTCCCTTATAACAATTCCCGGCCCTTTTAAAAGGGCCTCAGAGTGTTGACAAACTCTCCATGTGCCCTGGTTTTACAGCAGGAGCGACCTGGAGTGAGCGCTGCCGGGCCAGGCCGAGGCGACGGGATGAGGCGGGGCCGCGGACAGGATGTCCGCGGAGGCCACCTGAACACAGGAGGTGTGAATGTGGCCGGTACCCGCCGAAGACCGGAGCCGGGGCCTTAAGGCCCGGCAAGCGAAACGACCGGGAGCGACGAGTAAAACCAGGGCACACCCCGGGGGCACTTTGTCGACAACCTGCGGCCCTTTTCAAAAGGGCCTTTTTACTTGCCGGTGGCTCTTTTTCCTGCTATGCTGGAGGGGACAGGTTATACCGGGAGGTTTTCTAAATGAGCAGGAGTTTTTTGCCCATGATGCTGACCGTGACCGCAGCAGTGGGGGTGTATTATTACTGGTCGGTAACCCTGGGACTGAATGACAGTGCCGGTATGGCCCTGGGCGTGGGTACAGCCGTGCTGCTATCGGCCCTCTTCGCCCGCTTCCGGCCCAAAAAATAATGCATATAGTAAGCCGTTATGGCAGGGATGCGGCGACATCCGCAGTGCAAGAGGCAATGAGAGCACCTCATCCGGCCGTACTTACTGAAAGATAATAAAATAAATAAGAAAAGGAAGGGTACCTGCCCTTCCTTTACCAGCTCAACTTCAAAACAGCCATTAACGCTTGGAGTATTGCGGCGCCCGGCGGGCCTTTTTCAAGCCGTACTTCCTTCTCTCCTTCATCCGTGGATCCCGGGTGAGAAAACCGGCTTTTTTCAATACCGGGCGCAGGTTGGGGTCAGCCTTGACCAGCGCCCGGGCAATACCATGCCTCACTGCACCGGCCTGGCCGCTGATGCCGCCGCCCTTAACCCGGGCCAGCACATCAAAGCGGCCCTCCGTACCCGTCAGTTCCAGGGGCTGCCTTACCAGTACCTCCAGGGTCTTCCGTCCCAGATATACTTCCACCGGCCGGTCATTGATGATTATCCGACCTTCACCGGGGACAAGGTAAACCCGGGCTACAGCGTTTTTCCGCCGTCCGGTACCGTAAAACTTTATAACCGTCATTATTGCCCTCCTTCCCCTCGTTTACATGGACCAAACTTCCGGTTTTTGAGCCTGGTGGGGGTGATTTTCGCCCCGGTAAACCCGCAACTTCCTGGCCATTTTGGCGCCAAGCCTGTTATGGGGCAGCATACCCTCAATGGCCTTGCGCACGGCCAGTTCGGGGCGCTTGGCCAGGAGCTCGCTGTATGCAGTCACCTTTAAGCCGCCCGGATAACCGGAATGGCGGATGTATTTTTTCTGCTTGAGCTTGTTGCCGGTTAAAACAACCTTTTCCGCATTTATTATGATGACATGATCACCCGTATCCACATGGGGAGTAAACTGGGGGCGATGCTTGCCCCTTAAAATGCGGGCAGCTTCAGCAGCCAGCCTCCCCAGGGGCTTATCCGTGGCATCGAGAATATACCACTTGCGCTCTATTTCACCTGGCTTGGCCATATAAGTTTTATTTAACTTATTCATTTTCGCTCACCTGGTTTCGCCGGTGTGGTAACAGCCTCCCCTGACCAGGTTTCCGCTCCTTTCCGCTGGATTTGTCCACCATTTTATATGGACAGTGAGCGGGGAGACTTCATCGGTAGGTCACCTGTATATGGAAACAGCAGGAAGATATTCCTCGCCTCATTTTGCCCCCGTTCCCGGGGCTCATGCAGAACGGGGACAAAATTCCACATAATTGTATTTTAATAACCCGGTATGCCAGTGTCAAGAACGCGATGTAATTCAGTACTCCACGCGTTCCAGGCACAATCCCCCGGGCGGTGCGGTAGGACCGGCCCGGGTACGGTCCCGGGAGGCCAGAATATCCGGTATGTCATCGGGCTCTCGCTTGCCCAGCCCCACTTCCACCAGCGTACCCACCATGATCCGCACCATGTTATACAGGAAACCATTACCGCGAAAGATTAAGTGAATCAGCTCTTCTCCTTCCCGACAGACATCCACAGAATATAACGTGCGCACAGTATTCTTAACCGGCGAGCCCGCCGCTTGAAAGGCAGCAAAATCATGCGTTCCTTCCAGCTTTTTGGCTGCCCTGGCCATGGCCTCCACGTCCAGGGGGCGGGGCACGAAATAGCTGTACAGGCGCCAGAAAGGAGAGGGGATGCGACTGTTGTAAATGGTGTAGCGGTAGGTCTTGGCCAGGGCTGAAAAACGGGCATGAAACTGCGGCTCTACGTCTTCAGCCTTTAAGGCAGCTATATCCGCCGGCAACATGCCGTTTAAGGCCAGGACAATACGCTCCGTGGGTATGTTCCACCCGCAGGCGTTAAAATTAACCACCTGCCCCCGGGCATGAACCCCCGCATCGGTGCGCCCGGCACCAGTTACCCTTATTTCCCTGCCAGCCAGGCGGTACAGGCATTTTTCCAAAACTTCCTGAACTGTTAACAGTCCCGTACCCCGCTGTTCCTGGAACCCGTGGTAATTTGTCCCGTCGTAGGCAATGGTCAGCTTTATGTTGCGCAAGGTTATCCCCACCAGCGCATGACCAGAACAATCAGGAACAGTACCCCTGTTCCGGCCAGCACGGCATAATCCCGGCAGTGGAAGCGAAGCTGGTGCATTCGCGTCCGGTTTGCCCCCGCCCGGTAGCAACGAATCTCCATGGCTGTGGCCAGTTCATCCGCCCGGCGAAAAGCACTGGCAAACAGGGGTACCAGCAGAGTTACCAGACCCTGCACGCGCTGTACCAGTCCCCCCCTGGTAAAGGCCGCCCCCCGGGACTGCTGTGCCCTGATAATCTGCTGCGCCTCTTCCAGGAGCGTGGGCACAAAACGCAGGGCAATGCTCATCATCATGGCCAGTTCAAAAACAGGCACACCCACTCTCCGGAAGGGTTTCAAAAGGTCCTCCATGGCAGCGGTAATCATCAAGGGAGAGGTGGTCAGGGTTAAAAGCGAGCCTGAAATTATGAGCAGGACCAGGCGCCACAGGAGCTGAAACCCGAAATGCACCCCTTCCCGGGTCAGCTGTAGAGGCCCCAGCATCATCAGGGGACGACCGGGTGTAAAAAGAAGCTGCAACAGGAGGGCCAGAACCAGGAAAATCCCAAAAGGGCGCAGGATACCCAGCAGCAATTGCGGCGTTACCCGGGCCAGGCCCAGGGCCAGCAGAGTGACCAGGCTCAACGCGGCAAAGCCTGCCGGGTGATTGCAGAACAGTACAGCCATGGTTATTGCCAGGCAGGCCAGGATTTTGGTCCGGGGGTCCAGGCGATGGATAAAGGACTGCCCGGGAACATAAAATCCCAGCGTAATATTACCCTGCATCTTCTCTCACCCCATGGCCAGGTTCTTCAGCTCTAATTCAGCCTCATCGAGGGTTATAATACCGCTCTTAACGGGCAGACCTTTTTGCTGCAGGCAATACATTAACTCACAGGGCATGGGAACATCCAGCCCCACCGCCCGCAGGCCCCCGGGGTCGCTGAAGACCTGGCGCGGCGTTCCCTGGCGGTATATTTTCCCCCGGTGAAGCACCACCACCCGCCCGGCAAAGCGGGCAGCATCCTCCATGTGGTGCGTGATCACCACAACTGTATGCCCGGCCTGCTGCAATTTTTTGAGCAGCTGCCAGATCTGCTCCCTGGCAGCCGGGTCCAGGCCCGAGGTGGGCTCGTCAAGAACCAGCACCGGAGGTTGATAGGCCAGCAAGCCGGCCAGGGCAACCAGCCGCTGCTGCCCCCGGCTCAGGGCAAATGGAGACAACGCCCGGTAGCGGTCCGGCTCCAGACCCACCATTTCAAGGGCCCGGCAGACCCGAACTTCGACGGTTTTTTCATCCAGGCCCAGGTTGCGGCAGGCAAAGGCCACCTCGGCAAATACGCTCTCCTCAAACAGCTGCTGTTCCGGGTTTTGAAAAAGAAGGCCCACTGTTCGCCATAAATCCCGGCGCACTTTTTTATCCCGGGTGTCCCGGCCGCCCACCAGTACCCGCCCGGCAGTGGGCAAAAGCAGGCCGTTAAAATGCTGGACCAGTGTCGACTTGCCTGAACCGGTAGCACCGGCCAGAACGACAAATTCCCCTTCCTCTATGTGGAGGGAAACGTCCTCCAGGGACGTTAGAGCAAGGGGAGTACCGGGGGCATAAATATGGGTCAGGTGTTCCACCAGGATCATTGCTCTGCCCCCATCCATTTTCATTTTTTCCCGGCTCCACAGACGTCTGTTAACTTAATCCCGGCTCATAGCCTTCTGTTAACTTAACCCGCCGCCGGACCTGTTCCGGGTCAACAGATCAACCAGGCAGGTGACCAGTTCCTCCAGCCGGTAAATACCATCAGGAATGGGCCACCCGCAGTTGCGCAGGCGCCAGGCCAGTTCTGCCGGGCCGGGAAGGGCAAGCCCGATTTTTTGCAGTGCTTCCCGGCAACGGAAAACCTGCGCCGGTGTACCGTCCATTACCAGACGACCGCCGGATAAAACCCATATCCTGTCCGCAAGAACTGCTTCTTCCATAAAATGAGTAACCAGAACTACAGTCAGGCCGTCCTGCCGGTTTAAATTCAGGAGCGTTTGCATAACCTCCCGCCTGCCGGCTGGATCCAGCATGGCGGTGGGTTCATCCAGAACCAGGCAGGATGGTTTCATGGCCAGGGCCCCGGCAATGGCCAGCCGCTGCTTCTGACCCCCCGACAGCAAATGGGGGGGACGCAGCCGCTGCTCCACAAGACCGGCCACGGACAGGGCCCGGTCAACCCGCTGCCGCACTTCATCCGGAGGCAAACCCAGATTTTCAGGGCCAAAGGCCACCTCTTCCTCCACCACCGATGCCACCAGCTGATTATCCGGGTTCTGCAAAACCATCCCCACCCGGCGGCGGATCTCCCACCTGCTGGCCGGATCGGCCGTAGTCAGCCCGTCTACCGTAACGGTCCCGCAGGTCGGCAAAAGCAGGGCATTAATGTGGCGGGCCAGGGTAGATTTACCCGAACCGTTGGGGCCAATAATGGCCAGCAACTCACCCTGGCTAATCTCACCGTTTATTTCCTGCAGGGCGACCCTTTCCCCCGGCTGCCCGTAATTATAGATATGAGTTAATCCCTGGATGGAAATTTTACACAAGCTCCAGAATCACCATTGGTGCAGCATCGCCCCGGCGGTAGCCCACTTTAATAATGCGGGTGTAGCCGCCCGGCCGGTCGGCATACCTGGGGGCCACATCGTTAAAGAGCTTGCGCACAACCCGCTCATCGTAGATGTAGGCCAGAGCCTGGCGCCGGGCAGCCAGATCTCCCCTCTTGGCCAGGGTTACCATTTTATCGGCAATGCTTTTTACTTCTTTTGCCCGGGGTTCGGTGGTCTGAATGCGGTTATCGCGGAAAAGGGACGTAACCAGATTCCTGAGCATGGCCCGGCGGTGACCGGTATTACGCCCCAGCTTGCGGTACGCCATATTTATCTCCCCCCTTATTCGTCGCTTTTGCGCAGGGACAGGCCCAGCTCACTCAGCTTGTTGATTACTTCTTCCAGAGATTTCTTACCCAGGTTACGTACTTTCATCATTTCCTCTTCGTTGCGCTGAATAAGTTCCTCAACGGTATTGATTCCTGCCCGCTTCAGGCAGTTGTAGGAGCGGACGGAAAGATCCAGCTCTTCAATGGTCATTTCCAGGATCTTGTTCTTCTTTTCCTCTTCCTTTTCCACCATTATCTCAACGTCTTTTACCGTCTCGGTCAGGCCGATAAACAGGCGCAGGTGTTCACCCAGAATTTTGGCCGAAAGGCTGGTAGCTTCATCAGGTCTGATACTGCCATCGGTCCACACTTCCAGGGTCAGCTTGTCATAGTCCGTACGCTGTCCCACGCGGGTGTTTTCCACCGTATAATTAACCTTACGCACCGGCGTAAACACGGAGTCAACGGGTATAACCCCGATGACATGATCTCCCTTTTTGTTTCTTTCCGCCGGGACGTAACCACGTCCTTTGGCCACGGTAATCTCCATAAACAGGCGGCCGTTGGGAGCGAGGGTAGCAATGTGGAGGTCGGGATTTAAAATCTCCACATCCTGGTCGTGTATAATATCGCCGGCTTTAACCTCCCCCTCCCCACTGGCCTCAATCCGCAGGATTTTTTCTTCATCGGTGTGCAACTTCAAGCACAGGTTTTTTAAATTGAGAATAATATCGGTTACATCTTCCCGCACACCGGGAATGGTGGAGAACTCGTGCAGCACACCTTCGATTTTTACGGAAGTGACTGCCGCCCCGGGAAGAGAGGAGAGCAGGATTCTGCGCAGGGAATTCCCCAGGGTAATCCCGTATCCCCTCTCCAGGGGTTCCACCACAAACTTGGCATAAGTATTATCGGGACTGCTTTCCACGCACTCAATTTTAGGCTTCTCAATTTCCAGCATACGGCAACCCCCTCAAGTGCCGGTTCCGGCAAAAGTCTACCCGGACCACTACTTGGAGTACAGCTCCACAATCAGGTGTTCCTGCACGGGAGTATCTATCTGGTCCCTGGTTGGGAGGGCTACCACTCGTCCTTGAACCTGATTCTCGTCATATTCCAGCCAGGGCGGGGGTGTCCGGTCTGCTGCCCGCTCCATTAATTCTTTAATCCGCGGAGATTCCTTGCTCTTTTCCCGTACAGCTATGACATCGCCAACCCGCACCAGGTAAGACGGGATATTAACCCGGCGGCCGTTGACGGTAAAGTGGCCGTGGCGCACCAGCTGCCTGGCCTCCATGCGGGATGTGGCCAGTCCCAGGCGGTAGACCACATTGTCCAGCCGCCTCTCCAGCAAGCGGAGCAGGTTTTCCCCCGTAATTCCCGGCTGGCGCTCAGCTCGCTCGAAATAATTGCGGAATTGCGTTTCCAGCACCCCGTAGATCCGGCGGGCTTTCTGCTTTTCCCGCAACTGCATACCGTATTCGCTGATTTTTCGGCGTGCCTGCCCGTGAGCGCCCGGTGCATAGGGCCGCCGTTCAATGGCGCACTTGCTCGTATAGCAGCGGTCCCCCTTCAGGTAGAGCTTAATACCTTCCCGGCGGCACAGCCGGCATTGCGGACCTGTGTATCTGGCCATCTAACTCCTTGATACCTCCTTATACTCTCCGGCGCTTTGGTGGCCGGCATCCGTTATGAGGAATAGGTGTGACGTCTTTAATCAAGCTCACTTCCAGCCCCGCTGCCTGCAGGGAACGAATAGCTGCTTCCCGCCCTGCCCCGGGGCCCTTAACCATTACTTCCACCGTCTTCATCCCGTGCTCCATGGCTTCCTTAGCTGCCGCCTCGGCAGCCATCTGAGCGGCAAAAGGCGTGCTCTTCCGGGAGCCTTTGAAACCTACAGTTCCAGCGCTGGCCCAGGAAATGGCGTTACCCCGCGTATCGGTAATGGTCACAATGGTATTATTAAAGGTAGAGCGAATATGAGCCACCCCATGTTCAATGTTCTTGCGCTCCCGCCTTTTAGTGCGTGCTGCTCTTCTGGCCATTAAACCTTTACCCCCTTATTTCTTCCTCCGCACACCCACAGTTTTCCGCGGGCCCTTACGCGTCCGGGCGTTGGTCTTTGTGCGCTGTCCCCTTACCGGGAGGCCACGGCGGTGACGCAAACCACGGTAGCAGCCAATTTCTATAAGCCGCTTGATGTTCATGGCTACTTCCCGGCGGAGTTCACCCTCCACCCGGTAATTTTTCTCAATTACGTCCCTTAAACGGTTAACTTCATCTTCGGTAAGGTTGCGAACCCGGGTATCGGGATTAATCCCGGTCTGGGCCAGTATTTTTTTGGATGTCGGCCTGCCGATGCCGTAAATATAGGTCAGGGCGATCTCCACCCGCTTATCCCGGGGCAGGTCAACCCCTGCTATACGAGCCATGCGTGAATATACACCTCCATCAACCTTGTTTTTGCTTGTGCTTGGGATTTTCGCAGATTACCATTACCTTGCCATGCCGGCGGATAACCTTGCACTTTTCACAAATGGGTTTTACCGACGGGCGTACTTTCATCATTAAGACCTCCTTTGCCCGGACCCGAACTTATTTATAGCGGTAAACAATCCGGCCCCGGTTTAAATCATACGGTGACAGCTCTACCAGCACCCGATCCCCCGGTAAAATGCGGATAAAATTCATGCGGATTTTACCGGAAACATGGGCTAAAACTTTATGACCGTTCTGCAATTCAACACGAAACATGGCATTGGGAAGTGGCTCAATTACAGTGCCCTCAATTTCAATAACATCCTTTTCCTGCCTGGACATGGGCTTTAGCCAACCTCCTTTCCGGAGCTGTCTTGGGATAGCTCCAGCTCGTCTCCCGATGGCTTGCCCTGCGCCGGCGTTACCTGCCCGTAAGCCTCAAGCAACTCTTTAAGCGCCCTGCGGACATCCAGATCAGTAACCCGCTGACCGGTGCTCACCTTGTGGGCAATATCGCCGGCTACCAGGGGGTAAACTTTTAAATGCTTTATATTCTTCAGCTTCGGCCCGTTTACCCTGCGGTCCGTCCCGTTGACCAGGCGCACCCTGGTCTCGCTGACACGGTCGAGAATGAGGTAAAACTTCCCGTAATCCCGGCCGGCAGTGGAGCTTACCAGCCGGCCCGGGGTAAAATAATCCCTCACCGGGACCACCTCCAGCTACAACCGGGTAAGGATCTCCGGCTCACCGTCGGTTATGGCAACGGTGTGCTCGAAATGGGCCGACAGACTGGAATCCCTGGTTACCACCGTCCAGTTATCCCCAAGGGTACGCACCTCATGGGTGCCCGCATTGACCATCGGTTCAATGGCTAAAGTCATTCCCGCCTTTAACCTGGGACCCCGCCCCGGCTTACCAAAATTTGGCACCTGCGGCTCTTCATGCATGCTCCGGCCAATACCATGACCAACGTATTCCCGCACTACTGAGAAACCGTGCTTCTCCACGTAGCTCTGTACGGCATGGGATATATCCGAAAGCCGGTTACCCTGCCGGGCAAAGCGAATCCCTTCATATAGCGCTTCCTCGGTCACGGCCATCAGTTTTTTGGCTTCTGGTGAAACTTCACCCACCGGGAAGGTGGCCGCACCGTCCCCGTAATATCCATTTATTTCCGCCCCAACGTCAATACTGATAATATCTCCACTTTCCAGCTTTCTTAAACCGGGGATGCCGTGTACCACCTGCTCGTTGACCGACGTGCAGATGCTGGCCGGAAAACCATACAGTCCTTTAAAAGCAGGCCTGGCACCACGGGCCAGAATAAAGTCCTCGGCCAGGCGGTCCAGCTCCGCGGTGGTCACCCCCGGTTTAATAGCCCGGGAGAGCTCGCCCAGGACACCCGCCACCACACGGCCGGCATCGCGCATGTAGCGCAGTTCCCGCTGCGATTTGATCGTAATCATTAACAGGTCATCTCCCTACCTGATAAACCCCTGGTAGCTGCGCATCAGCATGTGGGATTCTACCTGTTTCATGGTATCCAGGGCCACCCCGACCACAATCAGCAGGGCAGTACCGCCAAAGTAAATCTGGGGAATACGGGTAGCCAGTAAAACAAAGTTCGGCAGAATGGCAATCAGTGCCAGGAAGACGGCCCCGGCCAGGGTAACCCGGCTCATAACCCGGCTGATATACTCTGCCGTGGGGCGGCCGGGTCGAATGCCCGGAATAAACCCACCGTATTTTTTAATGTTATCGGCAATATCCACCGGGTTCATGATTACCGCCGTATAGAAATAGGTAAACCCGATTACCAGCAGGGCATAAATAATGGTATGCAGGGGGGTGCCCCAGGCAAAAAAGTCCAGGTACCAGTTGCCAAACCAGGTATTTTGAAACCAGGTGGCCAGCTGCTCCGGAAAGATCAAAATGGAAGAGGCAAAGATTACCGGGATGACGCCGGCCTGATTTACCTTTAATGGCAGGTGAGTGGACTGCCCCCCGTACACCCTCCGGCCCACCACGCGCTTGGCGTACTGTACCGGAATCCGCCGCTGCCCTTCATTAACAGCCACAATAGCGGCAATTACCAGCACTCCGATAACCAGGAGCAGGAGCAGGTTCAGGATATTGATGGTCCCTGCCTGCAGGTACTCCACCAGCCTGACCGCACCGGCGGGAACACGGGAGACAATCCCGGCAAAGATCAAGAGCGAAATACCGTTACCAATGCCTTTTTCGGTAATCTGCTCCCCAATCCACATCAGGAAGGCCGTGCCGGCGGTCAAAGTCAGGGCCACCAGGAGATAATTGCCAATGGTGGGGTTAACCAGCACATGCTCATTGCGCAGGGCAAAACTGATACCGATGGCCTGGATAAAGGCCAGCACTACGGTGAGATAGCGGGTGTACTGGACAATTTTTTTCCGCCCCTCTTCTCCTTCCTTGGCCAGCCGTTCCAGTGCCGGTATAACCACCGTGAGAAGCTGCATTATAATAGAAGCATTAATATAGGGGGTTATGCCCATGGCAAAAATGGAGAAATTTTTAAAAGCCCCTCCGGAAATCACATCAAAGAAGCCAAAAAGGGCACCTGCTTCCAGCAGCTTGGCAAAAACCTCGGTATTAACCCCGGGCACGGGGATATGGGCACCGATACGGAACACAAAGAGCATGGCCAGGGTAAAGAGAAGCTTGGAGCGCAGTTCATCGATCCTGACGGCGCTTCTGAGGGTATCCAGCACCCCTAGATCACCTCAGCTTTGCCGCCGGCAGCTTTAATCTTCTCCACCGCCGATTTACTGAAGGCGTGAGCCCGTACGGTAAGCGCCTTTTCCAGCTTTCCATCACCCAGGATTTTTACCCCGTCGCCCAGCTTTTTAATTACCCGTTCCGCCAAAAGGGTTTCCGGCGTTACCACTGCTCCATCTTCAAAACGGTTTAAAGCATCAATATTTACGGCCACAATTTCTTTCTTGAAGCGGGCGTTGGTAAAGCCCCGTTTAGGAATGCGCCGCTGCAAGGGCATCTGGCCGCCTTCAAAGCCGGGCCTTACTCCGCCGCCGGAGCGAGCCTTTTGTCCCTTGTGCCCCCGGCCGGCCGTTTTCCCTAACCCGGAACCAATACCCTGGCCCTTACGGGTTGGTTTGGTGCGTGCTCCCGGGTTGGGTCGCAGGTCATGCAGTTGAATCACAGTTACACCTCCATTGCTAGCTATCGCAGGCTCCACTCGCCTGCTTTAAATCTCTTCGACCTTGACCAGGTGGGATACTTTATTAATCATTCCCCGGATCTGGGGTGTGTCTTCCTGAATTACCGAGCTATGCAATTTCCGCAAGCCCAGGGTACGCACGGTCACGCGCTGATCTTCAGGGCGACCGATAAGACTCCTGATCAGGGTAATCTTCAATTTGGCCATGTCTTTACCCCCTTAGCCCAGTAACTCTTCCACTGATTTACCCCGCAGGCGGGCCACCTCTTCCGGGGTCTTCAGGCTCTTCAGCGCCACCATGGTAGCATGAACCATGTTGTTGGCGTTATTGGAACCGAGAGATTTGGTAAGGATATCGCGTACACCCGCGCACTCCAGGATAGCCCGCACAGGCCCGCCGGCAATCACACCGGTACCGGGGGCAGCAGGTTTTAAAAGTACCTTTCCGGCACCAAATTCGCCAATTACCTCATGGGGGATAGTGGTTCCGGAAAGAGGCACCTGGATCATATTTTTCTTGGCATCCTCAATGCCCTTGCGAATGGCCTCGGGTACTTCACCGGCCTTGCCATGCCCCGCTCCTACCCGGCCATTGCCGTCGCCAACCACCACCAGGGCCGAGAAGCTAAAGCGCCGCCCTCCTTTGACCACTTTGGCCACGCGGTTTATGGATACTACCTTTTCGATAAGATCCGTCTTGCTGTTGGCGTCAGTCCTGGTCACCCGTTTCCCTCCCTCTGACCTAGAATTCCAGTCCGGCTTCCCGGGCAGCTTCGGCCAGGGCCTTCACCCGGCCATGATAGATATAACCGCCACGGTCAAAGACCACTTTTTTAATCCCGCGCTCCAGGGCTTTTTGCGCTACCAGCCGGCCCACAGCAGCTGCCGCCTCTTTATTGGATCCGGATTTCAGCTGTCCCCTTAACTCGGGTGAAAGTGTTGAAGCGCTGACCAGAGTGACTCCCCGGTCATCATCAATAATCTGGGCATAGATATGCTTCAAGCTCCGGAACACGTTCAACCTGGGGCGCTCGGCGGTGCCGGAAATTTTTTTGCGCACACGCAGATGCCTTTTAGCCCGCAACAATTTGCGGTCCGGTTTCTTAATCAACGCAACCAAGCCTCCCTACTTCTTGCCTTTACCGCCAGCCTTACCGGCCTTGCGCCGGATCTGCTCATTTTCATACTTTATGCCCTTGCCTTTATAGGGTTCAGGTTCCCGCACACTGCGGATTACAGCTGCCAGTGCTCCGACCTTTTCCTTATCCATTCCCTTGACCACAATCTTGTTTGGTGCGGGAACTTCTATCTCCAGCCCCGGTGGAGGGACAATTTCTACCGGATGGGAGTACCCCACCGACAGCACCAGCTTATTGCCCTGTTTGGTGGCCCGGTAACCCACGCCAACCAGTTCCAGGTTTTTTGCAAACCCCTTTGTTACACCTTCCACCATATTGGCCAGCAGCGTGCGGGTTAAGCCATGCAGGGACCGGTGAAGTTTTTCATCCGAGGGCCTTTCCACCACCAGGCGGCCCTCCTCATCCAGGCGGATGCGCATATCCCGGTGAAATTCGCGTTCCAGCTGGCCCTTTGGTCCCCTGACACGCACGGTATTGCCGTCTATCTGCACTTCAACACCCTGGGGCAGGGCAATGGGTTTTCTGCCAATCCTGGACACAAGCCATTCCTCCTCCTACCACACGTAGCAGATTACTTCGCCGCCTACTCCCAGCTTCCGGGCCTTTTTATCGGTCATAATACCCTTGGAGGTGGACAGGATGGCAATACCCAGACCACCCAGCACCTTGGGGATGGAATCCTTGCGGGCATAAACCCGGAGCCCCGGTCTGGAAATCCGTTTTAACCCGGTAATCACCCGCTTTTTATCGGGACCATATTTCAAATATACGCGAATGATGCCCTGCTTGCCGTCGTCGATGATTTCATAATCCTTAATCAGACCCTCTTCCTTGAGGATTTCAGCAATGGCCTTCTTCAAGCGGGAAGCAGGGGCCTCCACCTTATCCAGATAAACTGTATTGGCATTGCGAATGCGGGTTAGAAAATCCGCGATCGGGTCGGTCATAACCATGACAATACCCCCTCCCTCACTACCAGCTGGCCTTTCGAACACCGGGGATCTCACCGCGGTAAGCAAGTTCCCGGAAACAGATACGGCAGATGCCGAACTTGCGCATATAAGCCCGGGGACGGCCGCAAAGCTTACAGCGATTGTGCTGGCGTACCTTGAATTTGGGCTCGCGCATTGCTTTGGCAATCATTGACTTTTTGGCCACTCGAGTCCCCCCTCGTATTTACGTTTATAACCTAAATTATTTTGCTGTTCCGCTCAGGCGGCTGCAAAGGGCATGCCCAGCAGGCGCAAGAGCTCCCTGGCTTCCTCGTCGGTTTTGGCTGTGGTCACAAAGATAATATCCATTCCCCGCACCTTATCGATCTTGTCATATTCGATTTCGGGGAAGATCAACTGCTCCCGGAGACCCAGGCTGTAATTACCCCGGCCATCAAAGGACCTGGGTGAAACCCCACGAAAGTCACGCACCCGGGGAAGGGCCACATTGAAAAGTTTATCAATGAATTCATACATGCGATCCCCCCGCAGGGTTACCTTGCAACCCACGGTCATCCCCTGCCGTATCTTAAAAGCAGCGATGGACTTCTTGGCCCGGGTAATTACCGGACGCTGCCCTGAAATAGCAGCCAGATCGCTGACCGCCGCATCCATGGCCTTGCTGTTATGGGCGGCCTCGCCCACACCCATGTTAATAACCACTTTCTCCAGCCTGGGTACCTGCATGGGATTTTTATAGCCGAATTTTTGCATCATTGCTTTGACCACTTCATTTTTGTACTTGTCTTTCAGCCGCGGCATTATTTTTCACCTGCCTCTTAGCCTAGTTCTTCCCCGCACTTCTTGCATACCCTTACTTTTCTGCCATCTTCCAAAAACTTTTTGGCTATGCGGGTAGGATTATTGCACTTATTACAAACCAGCATAACGTTGGATGCATGGATGGGTGCTTCCTTTTCCACGATACCGCCCTGGGGCATACGAGGATTGGGCCGGGTGTGGCGTTTGACGATATTTACACCCTCCACAATTACCCGCCCTTTCGCCGGCTGTGCTTCCAGCACTTTGCCTCTCTTGCCTGCATATTTGCCGGTCAGTACCAGTACCGTATCACCCTTACGCACATGTAACTTGGGCATCCTGACCTACCTCCAGTTTCCCCGTTTAAATTACCTCCGGCGCCAGGGAAATAATCTTCATGAAGTCCCGTTCCCGTAGCTCCCGGGCCACCGGCCCAAATATACGCGTACCCCGGGGGCTTTTGTCATCCCTGATGATTACCGCCGCATTCTCATCAAACTTAATGTATGTGCCATCGGGACGACGCACCTCTTTGTTGGTCCGGACAACTACTGCCCGCACCACATCACCCTTCTTAACAACGCCTCCGGGCGTAGCTTCTTTAACGGAACAGATAATTTCATCCCCCAGGCTGGCATACCGGCGCATGCTGCCACCCAGAACACGAATGCACATCAGGCGGCGGGCACCGGTGTTGTCAGCAACATTGAGCATCGTTTGTACCTGGATCATCGCTGTCAACCTCCCTTCAGTAAGGGTTCACTGCACAGGACTTGCTATATCCGCTCAGCCCGCTCCAGGATTTCAACCACCCGCCAGCGCTTTTCCTTCGAAAGAGGTCTGGTTTCCATAATCCGTACCTTATCCCCAACGCGGCAGGCATTTTCTTCATCATGGGCTTTAAACTTCTTGGTTCTGCGAATGGTACGCTGGTACAATGGATGCCTTACCAGGGTTTCTACCGCCACCACAACGGTTTTATCCATTTTGTCGCTGACCACGCGGCCCGTACGTACCTTGCGCTGCTTACGTCCTTCCACTTCTCAGACTCTCCCCCTTTGTTAAGCCCGCCGGATTCCCAACTGGCGCTCACGGAGTACAGTTTTCAGACGGGCAATATTCCGGCGCACTTCCCTTATTTTCATGGGGTTATCCAGCTGGTTGGTAGCCAGTTGAAACCGCAGCCTGAAAAGCTCATCCTTGGAATCATCCAGCTTTTTAACCAGCTCCTCATCGGATAACTCCCGCAAGTCTTTAGCCTTCATTTGCCTCACTCCCACGCTTGACAAACTTTGTTTTAATGGGCAGCTTGTGAGAGGCCAGGCGCATGGCTTCCCGGGCCACCTCCTCGTCCACACCGGCCACTTCAAACAATATCCGCCCGGGTTTAACCACCGCCATCCAGTACTCAGGAGCACCTTTACCACTGCCCATCCGTGTTTCGGCAGGCTTGGCAGTTACCGGCCGGTCGGGGAAAATCCTGATCCAGACCTTACCACCCCGGCGAATATGGCGGGTCATGGCAATACGGGCAGCCTCAATCTGGCGGCTGGTGATCCAGGCCGGCTCCAGGGCCATCAACCCGTATTCACCAAAGTGCACCTCCGTGCCTCCTTTGGCCCTGCCGCTAAGGTTCCTCACCCGGTGCTGCTTGCGGTATTTAACCCTCTTGGGCATGAGCATAAGCCTTCTCCCCTCCTTGACCGGCCGCAGCCCTGGTCTCGGGCAGCACCTCTCCCTTATAGATCCATACTTTCACACCGATCTTACCGTATGTCGTATCCGCTTCGGCAAACCCGTAGTCGATATCGGCACGCAGGGTATGCAGGGGTACCTTACCCTCGCTATACCACTCGGTCCGGGCAATTTCTGCCCCGGCCAGGCGGCCGCTGACGGAAACTTTGATCCCCTTGGCCCCCATTTTCATGGCCCGGGATACGGCCTGCTTCATGGCCCGCCGGAAGGCAACCCGTTTTTCAATCTGGGCAGCCACGTTTTCTGCCACCAGCTGGGCGTCCAGTTCTGGCACTTTAATTTCCACGATGTTCACATGTACCTGCTTGCCCGTCATTTTTTCCAGTTCCCGGCGCAGGTTTTCTACTTCCGCACCACCCCGGCCAATGACAATACCCGGCTTGGCCGTATAAATACTGATCCGGATGCGGTTGGCCGCCCTCTCGATAACAATGCGGGAGATACCGGCAGCATAAAGCTTTTCTTTAATATACCTGCGAATCTTTACATCTTCTAAAAGGAGGCTGGCAAAATTCTTTTTATCGGCAAACCACTTGGCATCCCAGTCCTTAATAATACCGAGACGCAATCCCTTCGGATGTACCTTCTGGCCCACGCTACTCCTCCTTTACTTATCCTTTTCCTTAACGATCACGGTAATGTGGCTGGTGCGCCTGCGCAGCAGGTCTGCCCGGCCATAAGCCCGGGGCTGATACCGCTTCCAGGTGGGACCCTGGTCCACGTAGGCCGCTGCAATATAGAGATTATCCGGATTCATATCGTAGTTATGTTCGGCGTTGGCCGCAGCCGACTTAATTACCTTGGCCACCGGAACCGCAGCCCTTTTTGGTGTAAACCTCAGGATGGCCAGCGCTTCCCGTACATCTTTCCCCCGAATAAGATCCACCACCTGGCGCACCTTGCGGGGTGAAATACGCACGTACCTGGCCACTGCTCTGGCTTCCATGCCAAACCCTCCTCAAGTGGATTACTTCAGGGCCGTTGACCTCTCCGTATGGGCACCGTGGCCCCGGAACACACGGGTGGGGGCAAACTCGCCCAGCTTGTGCCCCACCATATCTTCGGTAATATATATAGGAACGTGTTTCCGGCCGTCGTGAACGGCAATGGTATGCCCAATCATTTGCGGGAAAATGGTTGACCGGCGGGACCAGGTCTTGATTACCCGTTTTTCCCCTTTAGCATTCATTTCTTCAATTTTCTTTAACAGTTTCGGATCACAGTAAGGACCTTTTTTCAGCGAGCGTCCCATTGTTTAACCTACCTCCTTCCGGCTGCTACCCGGACAACCCAATTATTTTGCCCTTCTCTTGATAATCAGGCGATCGCTGGGTTTCTTCCTGCGCGTGCGGGCACCCAGGGCTGGCTTACCCCAAGGGGTAACCGGGTTGCGGCCGATGGGGGAACGGCCCTCGCCGCCGCCGTGGGGGTGATCCACCGGGTTCATAACTACACCCCGTACAGTTGGCCTGATACCCAACCAGCGCGAACGGCCGGCTTTGCCAATGGTAATATTTTCATGCTCCACGTTACCCACCTGGCCAATGGTGGCCCGGCAGTCCAGGAGAAGCAGGCGCATCTCTCCTGAAGGCATACGAATATGGGCATATTTTCCTTCCTTGGCCATTACCTGAGCTGCCGCACCCGCTGAACGCACCAGCTGCCCCCCACCACCCGGATAAAGCTCCAGGTTATGCACCAGCGTACCAACAGGGATGTTCCGCAGGGGCAGGGCGTTACCCACCTTGATGTCGGCATCGGGGCCAGACACAACCGTCATGCCCACTTCCAGACCCAGGGGAGCCAGGATATAGCGTTTTTCCCCGTCGGCATAATGAAGCAGGGCAATCCTTGCTGAACGGTTGGGGTCGTACTCAATGCTGGCCACTTTGGCTGGAATACCGTCCTTATCCCGCTTAAAGTCAATGATCCGGTACATGCGCTTGTGACCGCCACCCCGGTGTCTTACGGTAATCCTGCCCTGGAAGTTGCGGCCTGCTTTTTTCTTCAACGGCGCCAGCAGGGATTTTTCCGGCTCGGTTTTGGTTATTTCATCGAAGGTCGATACGGTCACAAAACGCCGCCCGGGAGATGTCGGCTTGAACTTTTTAATACCCAAGTGATTTCCCTCCTTCCAGAATTAGCCTGTGCACCCAAGCCGGGGGAGGGAAGTTTTATACGCCCTCAAAAAGCTCGATTTTATCCCCTTTCCGCAGGGTGACGATGGCTTTCTTTACCTCGGGGCGGCGCCCAACTACATTCCGCACCCGCCTTGTTTTTCCCTTAACCCTCATGGTATTTACTTTTTCCACTTTTACTTTAAACAGTTCTTCCACTGCTTTTTTTATTTCCACTTTGTTAGCACGGGGATCCACAATGAAAGTATACTTGTTGTCGGCCAGCAACGACATGCTTTTCTCCGTAATTACCGGCCTTTTCAGGATATCCCGGGGGTTTTTCACCGGGCCAGCACCTCCTGGACCCTGGTCACTGCGTCCCTGGTTATGACCAGTGTGTTATGGGCCAGCAGGTCATACACGTTCAAGCTGTCTGCGGCCATGGGCTTGACACCCGGGATATTCCGGGCAGACTTGAACACGTTTTCTTCGCGGTCAGCAGTAACCACCAGGGCCTTATCATTTACCTTGAGATTTCCCAGAATACGTATCATATCCTTGGTACGGGGCTGCTCCAGTTTCAAGTCTTCCAGTACCACAATTTTACCGTCCTGTACTTTCGCCGACAGGGCGGATTTCATCGCCAGGCGGCGAATTTTACGGGGCAGTCGATAGCTGTAATCCCGCGGGTGGGGACCAAAAACTATACCGCCCTTCCGCCAGAGTGGGGACCGAATACTGCCGTGCCGGGCCCGTCCTGTACCTTTCTGGCGCCAGGGCTTGCGTCCGCCTCCCCGCACTTCCCCACGGGTCTTGGTATCATGAGTCCCCCGGCGGCGGCCGGCCAGCTGCCAGACCACGGCATCATGCAGTACGGACATATGCACGGGGACGCCGAAGACCTCATCCTGCAGGTGGATTTCACCCACCTGTTCCCCGTTGGTATTATAAACGGCAACTGTAGGCATAAGCGCTTTCCTCCTTCCGGTCCAGGTTGCTAGCGGGCCTTAACGGTCTCCTTGACCAGCAGTAGTCCCCCGCGGGGGCCAGGGACAGAACCTTTAATGGCCAGCAGGTTTCTTTCCGGGTCCACCCGCACTACCTCCAGGTTCTGCACTGTAACCCGTTCCACACCGTAATGTCCGGGTAGCTTTCTCCCCTTGAAAACCCGGGCCGGCCCTTTAGCACCCAGGGAGCCGGGACGGCGGTGATATTTGGAACCGTGGGCCATGGGGCCGCGGTGAAAGCCGTGACGTTTAATGCCACCTGCAAAGCCACGTCCCCGGGATGTTCCAACCACATCCACCCTTTCACCGGGAGCAAAAACATCTGCTTTAATTTCCTGCCCCACCTGATAATCATCCACATTTTCCACCCGTATCTCCCGCAGATAACGCAGGGGCCGTACGCCGGCTTTTGCAAAATGTCCTTTCAGCGGTTTGTTCACCAGGCGCTCGGGTTTTTCGCCAAAACCCAGCTGGATTGCGCTGTATCCATCCCGTTCGGGCGTCTTTTTCTGTACCACCACACAGGGGCCTGCTTCAATCACCGTTACGGGAATAGCCTGCCCGGCATCATTGAAAATCTGGGTCATGCCGACCTTACGGCCGAGGATGCCTTTGGGCATGGTCCTTAGCACCTCCTAAAGCTTGATCTCAATGTCCACCCCGGCAGGCAGATCCAGGCGCATCAAGGCATCCACGGTCTTGGGTGTGGGCTCCAAAATATCGATCAGGCGTTTATGCGTCCTTATCTCAAACTGTTCCCGCGAATCCTTGTTAACATGGGGTGAACGCAAGATGGTGTATATATTTTTCTCCGTAGGCAGAGGAATGGGGCCAGCCACTTGGGCACCGGTGCGCCGGGCGGTTTCCACAATCTTCTGGGCCGACTGATCCAGCATGTGATGATCGTAGGCTTTCAGCCGGATGCGTATTTTCTGCTTTTTCAAGGGTTTACCTCCTTTCAAACCCGGCAGGGGTATTCGTAAATATGAGAAGTGGGATGTGGGTTATTTCCATTACTGGCCCCACTTTCCACTTCCCACTTCTCCTCTGGCCGGCTACTCCACAATCTGGGTGACCACGCCGGCTCCGACGGTGCGGCCGCCTTCCCGGATGGCAAAGCGCAGCCCTTCTTCAATGGCAATGGGGGTAATCAGCTTGATCTCCAGCTGGATGTTGTCCCCGGGCATTACCATCTCCACTCCCTCGGGCAGCGTTATCGTCCCCGTTACGTCCGTGGTCCGGAAGTAAAACTGCGGCCGGTACCCGTTGAAGAACGGCGTGTGCCGCCCCCCTTCTTCCTTGGTCAGCACGTATACTTCCGCCTTGAACTGGGTGTGCGGCTTGATGCTACCCGGCTTCGCCAGCACCATCCCCCGCTCAACTTCCTTGCGCTCTATACCGCGCAAAAGACATCCAATGTTGTCCCCGGCTTCCCCGCGGTCCAGGATCTTCCGGAACATCTCCACTCCCGTGACCACCGTCTTCTTCGGCTTCTCCATCAAACCTACAATCTCTACTTCATCGCCCACCTTCACCGTGCCCCGCTCTACACGACCGGTCACCACTGTGCCGCGACCCGTAATGCTGAACACGTCTTCTATGGGCATCAGGAAGGGTTTGTCAATGTCCCGCTGCGGCGTCGGAATGTATTCGTCCACCGCATCCATCAGTTCCCAGATGGATTTGCACCATTCACATTCCCGCTTCCCACATCCGCATTCCAGTGCCTTTAACGCCGAACCGGTGATCACCGGTACGTCGTCACCGGGAAATTCATAAGTCGACAGCAACTCCCGTACTTCCATCTCCACCAGCTCTAACAGCTCCGGGTCATCCACCATGTCCGCCTTGTTCAGATACACCACAATGTACGGCACTTCCACCTGACGCGCCAGCAGAATGTGCTCCCGCGTCTGCGGCATGGGACCGTCCGCCGCCGATACCACCAGTATCGCCCCGTCCATCTGGGCCGCACCGGTGATCATGTTCTTTACGTAGTCCGCGTGACCGGGACAGTCCACGTGGGCATAGTGCCTCTTCTCCGTCTCGTATTCCACGTGAGCGGTGTTGATCGTTATGCCCCGCTCCCGCTCTTCCGGCGCATTGTCAATTTCTTCGTATTTCTTCACCTGCGCCTTACCCACCGTCGCCAGCACCGTCGTAATCGCCGCCGTCAATGTGGTCTTCCCGTGGTCCACGTGCCCAATCGTCCCTACGTTCACGTGGGGTTTCGTCCGCTCAAATTTGGCCTTGGCCATGACATTAGATCCTCCTTATCCAGCATATAGTTTTATGGGCAGGAAATGCAGGTGCGGCCTTTATCCCCGCCGCCGGGCAATAATTGCTTCAGCCATCGAGAGCGGCACTTCTTCATAATGACTGAACTGCATGGTGTAGGTGCCCCGGCCCTGGGTGCGCGAACGAAGATCCGTGGCGTAGCCGAACATTTCGGCCAGGGGGACGTAAGCATGAATAACCTGGGCGTTACCCCGCCGTTCTATCTCTTCAATACGCCCGCGACGGGCATTCAGGTCCCCAATGACGTCCCCCATATACTCCTCCATGACCACCACTTCCACCTTCATAACCGGCTCCATTAGCACCGGTTTAGCCTTCTGCGCTCCATTTTTGAAGGCTATGGAACTGGCAATCTTAAAGGCCATTTCCGAGGAGTCAACTTCATGGTAAGAACCATCGACCAGGGTTACCCGCACATCCACCACCGGGTAACCGGCCAGGACACCGTTTTCCATGGCCTCCCTGACGCCGGCATCGACAGCCGGGATGTATTCCTTGGGCACCACACCACCGACAATCTTGTTGACAAACTCGTAGCCGGCGCCCCGCTCCAGGGGTTCAATTTCCAGCACCACATGACCGTACTGGCCCCGGCCACCGGTCTGCCGTATAAATTTACCTTCAGCCCGGGCCTTTTCCCTGATGGTCTCTTTATAGGCCACCTGCGGGCGTCCTACATTGGCCCCGACCTTAAATTCGCGCGTCAGCCGGTCGACAATGATTTCCAGATGCAGTTCGCCCATACCCGAAATAATGGTCTGACCCGTTTCCGGATCCGTATGCATCTTGAAGGTAGGGTCTTCTTCCGCCAGCTTGGAAAGAGCTGCCCCCAATTTATCCTGGTCGGCCTTGGTCTTGGGCTCGATAGCCACAGAGATCACCGGCTCAGGAAAATCCATGGACTCCAGGACTATGGGGTGCTTTTCATCGCACAGGGTATCCCCGGTGGTGGTCTCCTTTAAGCCCACCGCCGCTACAATATCCCCGGCATAAGCCTCATCTATTTCCTCCCGGTGATTGGCATGCATGCGCAGAATGCGCCCGATGCGCTCCCGCCGGTTTTTGGTGGAATTGTAAACGTATGAGCCAGAAGTTACCTTGCCTGAGTATACCCGGAAAAAGGTGAGTTTACCCACGTAAGGATCGGCCATGATCTTAAAAGCCAGGGCCGAAAATGGCTCATCGTCCCTGGCCACCCGCTTATCTTCCACCCCGGTTTCGGGGTTGAGACCCCGGATGGCCGGTATGTCCGTGGGTGCCGGAAGAAAGTCGACAATGGCATCCAGAAGGGGCTGAACCCCTTTATTTTTAAACGATGAACCGCATAATACCGGGATCATTTTCACCGCCAGGGTGGCCTTGCGGATACCCCGCTTGATCTCTTCCTCGGTCAGTTCTTCGCCTTCCAAATACTTAAACATTAATTCTTCATCCGATTCGGCTACTGCCTCCAGCAGCTTCTCCCGGTACTCGGCGACCAGGTCGCGCATTTCCCCGGGAATGTCCGTCACCTTGCTGCGCGTTCCCAGGTCATCAACATAAATAATAGCTTTATTCCGGATCAGATCTACCACACCGACAAAACTGTCCTCCGCACCTATAGGCAACTGGATGGCTACCGGATTGGCACCCAGCCGCTCCCGGATCATGTTCATGCTGCGGAAAAAGTCCGCTCCTACCCGGTCCATCTTGTTGATATAGGCAATCCTGGGGACGCCATATTTATCGGCCTGGCGCCATACGGTCTCCGACTGGGGTTCCACGCCGCCCACGGAACAGAATATGGCCACGGCACCATCAAGCACCCGCAGGGAGCGTTCTACCTCCACGGTAAAGTCCACGTGTCCGGGCGTGTCAATGATGTTAATGCGACAATCCCGCCACTGGCAGCTGGTAGCAGCAGAAGTGATGGTAATACCCCGCTCCTGCTCCTGCACCATCCAGTCCATAGTGGCGGCTCCATCATGCACCTCTCCCATTTTATGCACACGGCCGGTGTAGAAAAGAATGCGTTCGGTGGTGGTGGTTTTGCCGGCATCTATATGAGCCATTATACCGATATTGCGTGTTTTTTCCAGTGGAAATTGCCGTGCCACGTTTTCACCCCCTTACCACCGGTAATGGGCAAAGGCTTTGTTGGCTTCCGCCATCTTATGGGTATCTTCCTTCTTTTTCACCGCCCCTCCTGTATTGTTGGCGGCATCCATAATTTCCGCGGCCAGCTTTTCTTCCATGCTCTTGCCGCTGCGCTGCCGGGCATACTGGGTTATCCAGCGGATGCCCAGAGTTTGCCGCCGCTCGGGACGGACTTCCACGGGTACCTGATAGTTGGCTCCACCAACCCGGCGTGCCTTTACCTCCAGAACGGGCATAACATTTTTCATAGCCTGCTCAAATACTTCCAGCGGATCCCTGCCCGTCTTTTCCCGGATGATGTCAAAGGCTCTATAGCATATGCGCTCGGCTATGCTCTTCTTGCCCTTGAGCATAACCTGGTTGATCAATTTGGTGACCACCTTGCTGTTGTAAATAGGGTCAGGCGGTACATCCCGCTTGGCCACCGCACCTCTCCTGGGCATTTCCTACCCCCCTTTACCAGAAAGTATAACCTTTCCTGCCGAACTTAAAACTACCGGCTGAGCCAGCCGGCACTTAACTTACTTTTTCGGGCGCTTGGCACCATACTTGGACCGCCCCCGGTTCCGGTTCTGCACACCGGCACAATCCAGGGCACCCCTGATGATATGATAACGGACCCCGGGCAGATCCTTGACCCGGCCGCCCCGGACCAGCACCACCGAGTGCTCCTGCAGATTATGCCCGATCCCCGGAATGTAGGAGGTTACCTCAATCCCGTTGGTAAGCCTTACCCGGGCCACCTTGCGCAGGGCGGAGTTGGGCTTTTTCGGGGTTGTGGTGTAAACCCTGGTACATACCCCCCGCTTCTGCGGATTCCCTTTGAGCGCGGGAGCCGAGGACTTCTGGGTTACCTTTTCCCGGCCCTTGCGAACCAGCTGGCTGATGGTCGGCATGCCGCTACACCTCCTTCCTCCAGATTATCGGACATAATCACAGCACCCCTGTTAAAGCGGCGGTTAATCTTCAATAACCGCCGCCGAGGCACATCCCACTTCAATATGGCAGGCTCTGCCCAGCTGGGACATGGTTTCCACCTCAACCAGGGGTATGTTTTTGGCGTGACAGGCCTGGATAATGGGATCAATGACATGACGCTCCGCATTTTTGGCTACGTATACAACCTTTGCCTGCCCTCGGTTAATGGCTTTCATGGTCTGCTTGGAACCCACCATTTTTTTGCGGGCGTTGGACAGCCGGGCCAAAGGCATGAGCTCTCCCCCCATGAAATCCAGACACTCTCATATCTTAACATCAGTCACGAATGTTGTCAATATTTTCGTCAGCCGCTGCCACATCAGCAGGCGCAAGATCTCCCTGCTGTTCTTCCTCCTTTTCTTCCAGCACCTGAATATTGCGGTAGCGGCTCATTCCTGTACCTGCAGGTACCAGCTTGCCGATGATCACGTTTTCCTTCAGCCCGATCAGGGGATCCACTTTCCCTTTAATGGCCGCTTCAGTTAATACCCGGGTGGTTTCCTGGAATGATGCAGCCGAAAGGAACGAATCGGTAGCCAGGGAAGCTTTGGTTATCCCCAGCAATACCGGCCGCGCCACGGCTTCTTTTCCACCTTTTTCCCGGATCCGGCGGTTTTCGTCTTCCAGTTCGAATTTATCGATTATACCACCGGGAAGCAGCTCTGTATCGCCGGGGTCCTCCACCCTGACCTTGCGCAGCATCTGGCGGATCATCACTTCAATGTGCTTGTCGTTGATATCCACGCCCTGCAGGCGGTATACCCGCTGCACCTCGTGCAGGAGGTAGGTATAAACACCGTGCAGCCCTTTAATTCTCAAAAGGTCATGGGGGTTAATGGAACCCTCGGTCAGCTCATCCCCGGCAGCAATCCGGTCCCCGGCATTAACTTTCAGGCGGGCACCATAGGGAACCTGGTAAGTATATTTTTCACCGCTGTCGGTGGTAATTTCCACCTCCCGGCGCCCCTTCACTTCCCGTATATCCACCACACCGTCGGCCTCGGCAATGATCGCCTGGCCTTTCGGGCGGCGGGCTTCAAAAAGTTCTTCCACCCTGGGCAGACCCTGGGTGATATCATCACCGGCCACGCCACCGGTGTGGAAGGTACGCATGGTTAACTGGGTGCCCGGCTCGCCAATGGATTGGGCGGCGATGATCCCCACGGCTTCCCCAATATCCACCATATGGCCGGTGGCCAGGTTGCGCCCGTAACATTTCACACACACGCCGTAGCGGGTTCTACAGGTAATCACCGAACGAATCCACACTTCTTTAATGCCCGCTTCAACGATAGCCCTGGCCTTCTCCTCGTTAATCTCCTCATCTGCCCGCACCAGCACCTCACCGGTTTCGGGGTGGATGATGTCATTTAATGCCACACGGCCCACCAGGCGGTCTTCCAGCTTTTCGATTACTTCCGTACCATCTTTAATTTCCTGTACCAGAATGCCCTCCCTGGTGCCGCAGTCTTCCTCGCGGACGATCACATCCTGAGCCACGTCCACCAGGCGCCGGGTAAGATAACCCGAGTCTGCGGTACGCAGGGCCGTGTCGGCCAGGCCCTTGCGGGCACCGTGGGTGGAAATGAAGTATTCCAGTACGGCCAGCCCTTCCCGGAAATTGGACTTAATGGGTACGGGTATAATCCGCCCCGAAGGGTCGGCCATTAGTCCCCGCATGCCGGCCAGCTGGCGAATCTGCTGGATATTACCCCGGGCCCCGGAATTGGCCATCATATACACCGGGTTGAATTTATCAAGGACATTAAGCAGGGACCTGGTAACTTTATCGGTAGCTTCGTTCCAGATGGTGATGATCTTACGATAACGCTCCTCTTCCGTAATCAACCCCCGGCGGTACTGGGTTTCCACCGTTTCCACCTGCTTGTCGGCCTCCGCCAGGATCTCCTTTTTCTCCGGGGGAATTATAATGTCGGAAGTGCTGATGGTAACCCCGGCCCGGGTGGCAAAGTGAAAGCCCACGGTCTTAATGCCGTCCAGCATGGCAGCCGTAGCCGAATACCCCAGCTTGCGGTAGCAGTCATCCACCAGCTGTACCAGGCTCTTCTTGTCCATGACGGTGTTCAGGTAGCCCAGCTCCTTGGGGACCACTTCATTGAAAATGATCCTGCCTACGGTGGTCTCCAGCCGCTCCCCGTTGGGCTGGCGCACCTGAACCCGGGCCTGCAGGCTTACGGCCCCGTTATAATAGGCCATAATTGCTTCCTCATAGTCCTTGAAAACCTTCCCCTCTCCGGGCGCGCCGGGCTTCTCCATGGTCAGGTAATAACAACCCAGGACCATATCCTGCGTGGGAATGGTCACCGGCCGGCCGTCTTTGGGGTTCAATATGTTATGCGAAGAGAGCATGAGCAGCCAGGCTTCCGCCTGGGCTTCCGCCGACAGGGGTACGTGTACGGCCATCTGGTCGCCGTCAAAGTCGGCGTTATAAGCAGTGCAAACCATGGGGTGGATCTGGATGGCCCGGCCTTCCACCAGAACAGGCTCAAAGGCCTGAATACCGAGCCGGTGCAGCGTGGGGGCCCGGTTTAAAAGCACCGGATGCTCCCTGATCACCTCTTCCAGCACGTCCCATACTTCGGGGCGCACCCGTTCCACCATACGCTTGGCGCTCTTGATGTTATGGGCCAGACCCTTGTTCACCAGCTGCTTCATGACAAAGGGCTTGAAGAGCTCCAGGGCCATCTCCTTGGGCAGGCCGCACTGGTGCAGCTTGAGGGTGGGACCAACCACAATCACGGAACGGCCGGAGTAATCCACCCGCTTGCCCAGGAGGTTCTGGCGGAATCGCCCCTGCTTGCCTTTGAGCATATCGCTTAGAGATTTTAAGGGCCGGTTTCCGGGGCCGGTAACGGGACGCCCCCGGCGCCCGTTGTCAATAAGGGCATCCACCGCTTCCTGGAGCATGCGCTTTTCATTGCGCACGATTATATCGGGAGCCCCTAAATCCAGTAGCCGCTTCAAGCGGTTATTACGGTTGATAACCCGCCGGTATAAATCATTTAAATCCGAGGTGGCAAAGCGGCCCCCATCAAGCTGGACCATGGGACGGAGTTCGGGGGGGATTACCGGAATGACATCCAGAATCATCCATTCGGGCCGGTTACCGGATTTGCGAAAAGCTTCCACCACTTCCAGGCGGCGAATGGCTCTTACCCGACGTTGACCGCTAACTTCCTTGAGCTCCTGGCGCAGCTCCCGGCTCATTTCGTCCAGGTCGATTTCGGCCAGGAGTTCCTTGATCGCCTCGGCACCCATCCCCGCTTTAAAGGCATTGCCGTACTTCTCCCGGTACTCCCGGTATTCCGTTTCCGTAAGCAGCTGTTTTTTAATCAGGGGAGTATTACCCGGATCGATAACAATATATGACACAAAATAAAGAACTTTTTCCAGCGCGCGGGGCGACATGTCCAGAAGCAGGCCCATGCGGCTGGGAATACCTTTAAAGTACCAGACGTGGGACACGGGGGCAGCAAGTTCGATATGCCCCAGGCGCTCCCGGCGCACCTTCGAACGGGTAACCTCCACGCCACAGCGATCGCATACCACGCCTTTGTAGCGCACCCGTTTGTATTTACCGCAATGGCACTCCCAGTCCCTGGTGGGGCCGAAAATTCGTTCACAGAAGAGGCCGTCCCTCTCCGGCTTTAATGTCCGGTAGTTGATTGTTTCCGGCTTCTTCACCTCGCCGCTGGACCACTTGCGGATCATGTCCGAGGAAGCCAGGCCAATGCGGATGCGGTCAAAGTTATTTAAATCCAGCAAAGGATCTCTCTCCCTTCGCTAAAGATTATCGCCGGTTCCACCGGGCTGGCCAAACCGCCCTCAACAGCCGTATAAACCCTTCCGGCATGGATGCGGTGCCGCCGGCGCAAAGCGCTGAAGCAGGCCTGGACAGCACCGCAATTATACGGACCAGCTCATGCACCTATTTTCCCACTAATAATCATCCGGCTCCGTATCCTCAACATCCACATCCAGAACCTCATCGGGCAGCTCAACGGGGAAATCTTCCTCTTCCTCGTAGTCATCCCGCTCCTCTTCAGCCTCCGCGTTCGAATCATAATCCTTTTCCTGCCGGGGCTCCGGGGCAGGAATATCAAGGCCGAGGTCGCGGGCAGTTTCCTGCATATCATCATCCACTTCTTTAATTTCGATTTCCTCATCATCCTCCGAGAGGACCCTTACATCCAGGGCCAGGCTCTGCAATTCTTTGATCAATACTTTGAAGGATTCGGGTACACCCGGCTCGGGTACGTTTTCCCCTTTGACTATAGCCTCATACGTCTTAACCCGGCCCACAACATCGTCGGATTTTACCGTCAGAATTTCCTGCAGCGTATAGGCTGCACCATAGGCTTCCAGCGCCCATACCTCCATCTCGCCGAAACGCTGGCCGCCAAACTGGGCCTTACCACCGAGAGGCTGCTGGGTAACCAGGGAATAGGGGCCGGTGGAGCGGGCGTGAATCTTATCGTCCACCAGGTGAGCCAGCTTGAGCATGTACAGGTAACCCACGGTGATGGGGTTGTCAAAGGGCTCACCGGTACGTCCATCGTAAAGGGTTATCTTGCCGTCCCGGGGTAACCCGGCCTTCTCCAGGAACTCCAGGATATCTTCTTCCGTAGCCCCGTTAAAGACCGGTGTGGAAACATGGTATCCCAGCACCTTGGCCGCCCAACCCAGGTGAGTCTCCATCACCTGGCCCAGGTTCATCCGTGAGGGCACGCCCAGGGGGTTCAGCACTATTTCCACCGGTGTGCCGTCAGGGAGGAACGGCATATCCTCCTCGGGCAGGATCCGGGCAATAACCCCCTTGTTCCCGTGGCGGCCGGCCATTTTATCGCCTTCGGATATCTTGCGTTTCTGAGCCACATAAACCCTGACCAGCTGGTTAACCCCCGGAGGCAGTTCATCGCCCTTTTCCCGGGAAAATACTTTTACGTCCACCACTTTCCCGGACTCGCCGTGGGGCACCCTCAACGAGGTGTCACGTACCTCCCGGGCCTTTTCACCAAAAATGGCCCGCAGCAGGCGCTCCTCGGCGGTGAGCTCTGTTTCCCCTTTGGGCGTAACTTTGCCCACAAGAATGTCCCCGGGACGCACCTCCGCTCCCACCCGGATAATGCCCCGCTCGTCCAGATCCTTCAAGATTTCCTCACCGACGTTGGGAATATCCCTGGTAATTTCCTCCGGGCCGAGCTTGGTATCCCGGGCATCGCACTCGTACTCCTCTATGTGTATTGAGGTAAAATAATCATCCTTAACAAGCTTCTCGCTGACCAGGATGGCGTCCTCGTAGTTGTAACCTTCCCAGGGCATGAAGGCCACCAGCACGTTACGGCCCAGGGCCAGCTCTCCCTGGTCGGTGGAGGGACCGTCGGCAATTACCTGGCCCGCCTCAACCCTGTCACCCTTATTTACAATAGGCTTTTGATTGATGCAGGTCCCCTGGTTGGAACGGGCAAATTTAATCAGTTTATAGGTATCCAGCTTACCGCTGTCGGTGCGAACCACGATTTCATTGGCCGTTACCCGTTCGACCACGCCGCTGTTTTTGGCAATAACCACCACACCTGAATCCCGGGCGGCTTTATATTCCAGCCCCGTACCCACCAGGGGTGCCTCGGCTTTTATCAGGGGTACGGCCTGGCGCTGCATGTTGGCACCCATCAACGCCCGGTTGGCATCGTCGTGCTCCAGGAAAGGAATCAGGGAAGTGGCCACGCTGAAGACCTGCTTGGGCGATACATCCATGTAATCAACCCTGTCCACGGGCACCACAATAATCTCGTGACCGTGGCGGGCGTTTACCCGATCCTCCAGAAAATAACCGTTCTCGTCCACGGGGGCATTGGCCTGGGCAATAACCAGATCTTCTTCCTCATCGGCGGTAAGGTAGACGATTTCGTCGGTGACCCTCCGCTCCTCTTTATTTACCTTGCGGTAGGGCGTTTCAATAAAGCCAAAGTGGTTAATCCGGGCATAGCAGGACAGTGAACCGATCAGGCCGATGTTGGGACCTTCCGGCGTTTCAATGGGACACATACGGCCGTAGTGGGAATGGTGTACGTCCCGCACTTCAAAACCGGCTCTTTCCCGGCTCAATCCCCCCGGCCCCAGGGCCGACAGGCGGCGCTTGTGGGTCAGCTCGACCAGAGGATTGGTCTGATCCATAAACTGGGAGAGCTGGCTGGAGCCGAAAAATTCCTTTATGGCCGCTACCACCGGCCGGATGTTGATAAGAACCTGGGGAGTAATGACATCCACATCCTGGATGGTCATCCTCTCCCGCACCACCCGCTCCATGCGGGACAAGCCTATGCGGAACTGGTTTTGCAGCAACTCACCCACTGAACGCAGGCGCCGGTTACCCAGGTGATCAATGTCATCCACCTGGCCCTCCCCATCCATCAGGCGCAAAAGGTACTTAATGGTAGCAATGATATCCCCGGGTGTCAGTTCCCGGATAAATTCCCGGTTCTTTGGCACCTCCCGCTTCAGATAGGGGTCCCATTCCATTTGCCCCTGACCGTCATCATTAAAGCGGTAAAGAACGTCGTGCTTCAGCTTCTTCCAGATTTTATAGCGACCCACGTTGGCCAGGTCATAACGCTTGGGATCAAAAAACAGTGAATGAAGCAGAGAGCGGGCGCTCTCCACCGTGGGGGGCTCTCCGGGCCGCAACCGCTTGTAAATTTCTACCAGGGCTTCCTCTTCCGAATCGGTATTGTCTCTGGTCAGGGTTTCCTGTATATACTTGTTACCTTCAAACAGGTCGATAATCATTACATTGGAGCTGTATCCCAGGGCCCGAACCAGCACAGTAACCGGGATTTTACGGGTACGGTCAACGCGTACGAAAACATGGTCGTTTACGTCGGTTTCAAATTCCAGCCACGCCCCCCGGTTGGGGATAATGGTGGCGGTATAAATTTTCTTGCCACTGGGATCGAGCTGTTCGGCAAAGTAAACCCCGGGTGAACGCACCAGCTGGCTGACAATCACCCGCTCGGCACCGTTGATGATAAAAGTACCCTTTTCGGTCATGAGGGGGAAATCCCCCATGAAAACTTCCTGTTCTTTTACCTCTCCCGTTTCTTTATTTATCAGGCGAACCTTTACCCTTAAGGGCGCCGCGTAGGTGACATCACGCTCCTTGCATTCCTCGACGGAATACTTGGGTTCACCAAGGGTATAGTCCAGGAACTCAAGGACCAGATTCCCGGTGAAATCCTGGATTGGTGAAACATCATGAAAAACCTCGCGCAATCCCTCCCTCAAAAACCAGTCATAGGAATTGCGCTGCACTTCGATTAAATTGGGCAATCCCAGAACTTCCCGGAACTTGGCAAAACTCCACCTGGTTCTCTTCCCGGCGCTTGCAGTATCCATTGAGAGCTTCACACCCCCCAAAATTAAAAAACAACGAAAAGCAAGGTTTTCCCCCGTGTTGAAAACCTCGCTTTCCTGCGCAACATAAAAAGCTATGCCTGGTTATTATTTCCGCAAAGAAAATTATTCATACATACCGGATACGGAATTAAAATCCGGTCCCCGTTCCGCACACATTTGCATGGACGTTTAGACATGATAGCATATTCCAACTGGGTTGTCAAGGGCTGGTTTTAAAGAGAGGGCTTATCATCCCGATCATTTTTCTCAACAAATTTTTTAATCCGGGATAGAAAATCATGGACACGAACTGGTTTGCTGATATAATCATCACACCCGGCTGCCAGGGCCTTCTCCGCATCTCCCTTCATGGCATAGGCTGTCACAGCCAGAACAGGAATATCCCGCGTGGCAGGATCTCCCTTCAACAGCCTGGCGACCTGCAACCCGTCCATTCCGGGCAGCTCAATATCCAGGAGAATTAAATCGGGTTTTTCCTGGCGTACCATTTCCAGACCGTTCCTAAGCACGTGGACATACGTACCCAAGCATGATAAACTCATGCTCCGGCCAAAATTTTACTGCAATCAGGCTGTTTTTGACCGACGCAGGGCGAACGGTGCTCCCTGCGGTTCGCGCCGGGGAATTCCACCCCGGATGGCGGAGCCGGAACATCCGCGCTGTACCAGTTCGCACCGGCACAGGCTTCATTGCTCCAATCACAGTCAGGGCCATGCGTCATCAGGCAACCCGGCACTCAACACCCAGGTTAAGTTAATACCTCTGGAAGCTGAGTGTTACAATGGGTGTTGAGTGCTGGGCCACCCTCAGCCGGTGCCTGAAAGGATAGGGAGGTCAATGTCCATGGATTCCTTCCCGCTCCCCTGCCCTGTTAGGGCCGCTCACAGTCTTGCGCCGGCCTGGCCGGACTTCATCAGGGAGTGGTACGTGGTCCCGGGCATCCTTGCAGGTCCCCGGGAAGCGTTGCCGCTGCCCTCCACCTGCCAGACCGGCGCAGAAACTAAAACCTGTCTGCGTAAAGAAGCGCTATCCTGTCGCTGAAATGCGTCTTCTCCAGGCTATTGGATACTCTCAACCAGTAATTGCGCCTGGAAGTCCTCTTCCTTTCGGGTAGTTTCAACACGGAGCTTTTTGTCGCTTTTTCCAGCTTAAATCCCAGGCCGCGCCGGGCAATGACGCAGGCCGCTGAACCGTGGGAGGACAGGCCGTAACGAACCATGAATTTAAGCTGACCAATGACTGATGTGGCGAAGGGATCAACGTTTTTCCCATCAGGCTTCAGGAGTTCCACCCCTTCCCGGAGGGTACAGGATTCCACCATCATACGGAATTGCCTGTAAGTCAAGCCGGAGAGCATCCTGGCACGTTTTGTACCTGACTCCCGCAGGGCCTGTTTCTTTTTAGCGAAGTCCAGGTCCTCGATGGCTATGGGTTTCCCTCTTTCCTTCGCGTACAGAACCGCTTTTTTGACTGCCTCGCCCAAAGCAGCTTTTACCTGGTTTTTACTCCTGTCACGCATCGGAACCGGGATTTCGAATTCGTTTAAAGGATTGCCGAAGCGGTCAATGTCGCCCACCCGGAGGAAGCCGTCGTTTAAGTCAATACCCACGGCTCCATTCCATCTGCTGGTCCGCAGCGGCGAAGCTTCCAACTCCGTCGTCGCATGTACGTACCAGCTATCTCCCCTGCGGAGAAAACGGTAGGATATAGCCGCTGTGCATTCCTTCCTGCCTTTGACAATTCTTCTAACGGTCCTGGCCCTGTCCAGGTGTTCCTGGCCGTAGGGAAAAACGATGCCGGTCAGCTCGATGTATCTGCCGAATTGCCGGGTGAACTCATCGGCTACCCGAATCCTCAAGGTGTTGTCCCGGAAGTACGTGCAGGTCTGGTTGCCGCAAGTCTCGTCCTTTGAACCAAGAATAAAAAAGCTGGAGGAACGCGCTTTTCTCCAGGCAGTGAGCCATTCCTGATGATCTTTAAATCCGTTCGCCTCCAGGTTGTGCTGGGCCTTGAAGAGCTTGCGGGTGCCAAAACAGATACGCACACAGCCCCGCGCCATGTCTTTACGCAGGTTCTCCAGTCTCTGCCGGAGGTTCCGCAGCCTCCTCTTTTTCTGGTGAATGAAAAACTTGATTCCCTTTAACCGGTCGATTTTCTTCTGCCACTTCTCCGTGCGGGGCTGGAGTTTCTTGAGTGACTTTATAATTTTATCCCGTTTTTCTTCTTTTTCCTTAATCGCCTTCTCCGTTGAGCCAATGCGGCCCGGGAGGTCGTGTTCCTGGTATTTCTGGATTTCTTCGAGCGACTTGATTTTTCCGGAAAGGCTGTTGTTCAGAGAATTGAACTGCCGGGCGGTTATCCAGTGCTCCTTTATGTAACGTCTTTTCAGGTCATTGAGCGGGATACCGCGAATGTACCGATCGACGTAGAGCTTCCTTTCCAGGCGGCCAAAGTATTCGCCCATGGCGTCGAAATACGGGTAAGGTGTCCTGTCATTTATTCTCGTCTGGTAGGTAACCAGCATTTACGATTACCTCCCGTATTTTTGAAGCAACCTCTTCTTTTTTCCTGCTTCTGATACCGTAGAGTTTTCCGGAAGAAACCCGGGCATAAATGGCCAACACCCGACCGGCAGACACCGGTTCCTTTTCCCCAAGCAGCCTTTTGATCTCAGATTCGGGCACCCTCCTTCTGCCGCCAGGAGTACGAACAGTCTTTATTTTGCCCGCTTTATCCCAGCGCTGGAGTGTTTTTAAGGAAACCCCCAGGATCTTTATTGCTTCGTGCATCGGGTAGAGCTTTTCCATAGTGGGTATATTTTACCACGTATTTCTTTCTATGTTGGTTAAGGAGTTAATCAGCCGGTCATATTCCTCCGGCCGGGATTTCAGAAGGTTCAAATATTCCCGGCAGGTGGTGCAACCGGTGGCCGCCAAGCGACGGCTCAAGCGCCGCTGGACGGTAGAGGACCGGTAACCCCTCAAATCTACCCCCCGGGCTAAATAAAGTTGCTCCAGCACATCCCCGGCAACAAGGTTATCCTCATGACCTGCTGTCATATCATTCCGAAAATGATTTAAGCTTCCAGTCATTCCGTAGACACCTTTTTTTTGAAAGCAGTATAGCTCGTGAAAACTCATCCGTCAATGTAACATTTACCAGTAACGGCAGGATTACCTCATATTCACCATGAACTTACTCTCAGGTACCCCTAACCGGACTCAACAAAAAATAAAAAAGGGTCACACCACCTTCCAGCAGTGCAACCCGCAACCAGTTGGGGATAAGATTACTTGATTTCCACAGTAGCGCCCTGCTCTTCCAGTTTGGCCTTGATGGCCTCGGCTTCTTCCTTGCTTACCTTTTCCTTAATGGGCTTGGGAACATTATCTACCACTTCCTTGGCTTCCTTCAAGCCCAGACCGGTGATTTCCCGTACCACTTTGATAACGTTGATCTTCTTATCACCCACAGCGGTGAGAATGACATCAAACTCGGTTTGCTCCTCCTCGGCTGCCGGCGCAGCAGCGGGGCCTGCAGCAGCCGGAGCAGCGGCCACGGCCACAGGAGCGGCAGCGCTTACGCCAAACTCCTCTTCAAACTTTTTGACCAGCTCGGCCAGCTCCAGTACGGTCAATCCCTTTACAGCTTCGAGAATTTCATTAACCCTGGACATAACTCCGACCTCCTCGATATATCTTACGTTTAATGGCAATTTTCTCAAGTAGTTGCCTCCCCGGCCTTCTGCCTGCGTACAGCATCCAGCACATAAACCAGGTTGCGCAGGAGACCCTGCAGGGAGCAGGCAAAACCATACAGGGGAGCCTTCATACCACCGGCCACCTTGGCCAGCAGGACCTCCCGGGAGGGCAGGTCGGCCAGGCGACGAACGGCCTCCACATCGATGACCTTACCTTCCAGAATCCCGGCCTTTATTTCCAGCTGTTTAAATTCACGGGCCAGCTCGGACAGGACCTTGGCCGGAGCCACAGGATCCTCGTAACCAAAGGCAATGGCCGTAGGCCCTTCCAGGTAAGGCTCCAGTCCTTCCAAACCTACTTCTTTCGCCGCCAGGCGGGTCAGGGTATTTTTAGCCACCTTCAGTTCACTGCCCGACTCCCTGAGGCGCCGGCGAACCTTCGTCATGGACGTAACATCCAGCCCGCGAAAATCAGTAAGAACAGCCGCTTTGCTTTTCCGGAACTTTTCCGTCAGGTCAGCCAGTATGGCCTGTTTTTCTTCCCTGGTAGGCATAAAATCCGGTTGCACCTCCTTTCCGCTATTCAAGAACCAAAATGGGCGGGCACCTGCAGCAAAAGACACAGGGCCCGCCCATAGAAGGGCAGCAGCTTATTCAAAACCCCGGCCTCGGTTGGCGGCAGATGCCATTAAGTACAGGACACCAACTGTCTACAGCTAGGTGCGGTTATGAAGTTTTTAAGTAAATGTTCGGTGAACCGCTTTGGTGCCGCGTTGCCTCAGGCGGTTATCTTCAGGTGATTCACCTTAACCCCCGGCCCCATGGTGGAAGAGACGGTAATACCCTTAATGTACTGGCCTTTGGTGGTGGCCGGTTTAACCCGGATCAGCTGTTCCACCAGGGTGCGCAGGTTCTCGGTCAGTTTTTCCACGTCAAAGGATACCTTTCCTATAGGAGCATGGATTATACCGGCCTTATCTACCCGGTATTCTATCTTACCTGCTTTTACTTCTTTAACTGCCTGGGCCACATCAAAGGTAACCGTACCGGTCTTGGGGTTGGGCATCAGTCCCCGCGGGCCCAGAATCCGGCCCAGGCGGCCAACCAGGCTCATCATGTCGGGAGTGGCAATGGCCACGTCAAAACCCAGCCATCCTTCCTGCTGGATCTTGGCCACCATATCTTCCGCCCCAACAAAATCCGCACCGGCTTCCTCGGCCTCCTTAGCCTTTTCCCCTTTGGCAAAAACCAGTACAGTCCTTGTCTTACCGGTTCCATGGGGCAGGACCACCGCTCCCCGCACCTGCTGGTCCGCATGCCGGGGGTCCACGCCCAGTTTTACAGCTACCTCTACGGTTTCGTCAAATTTAGCCGAAGCCATCTCCTTCACCAGAGCCAGGGCTTCGGCAGGATCGTACAGCTTTGTACGGTCCACTTTCTTGGCTGCCTCCAGGTATTTCTTACCACGTCGCGGCATCTTTTCACCCTCCTTTGTGGTCCTGGCGGAATATTTCCTCCCACTGCCGTGCAGCCTACCCCTCAACAACTTCGATGCCCATGCTGCGGGCAGTTCCCATAATCATGCGCATGGCAGCTTCAATATCGTTGGCATTGAGGTCCTGCATCTTTGTTTCGGCAATTTCCCGTACTTTAGACAGGGGGATTTTGGCCACCTTCTTCCGGTTGGGTTCACCGGAAGCGGTTTCAATACCGCAGGCTTTTTTCAGCAGCACCGCAGCCGGCGGTGTCTTACAGATAAAGGTGAAGCTGCGATCCTCATAAACAGTTATTTCTACCGGGATAATCAGGCCAGCCTGCGCAGCCGTGCGCTCGTTAAATTCTTTAACAAAGGCCATAATATTCACCCCGTGCTGGCCCAGAGCCGGACCAACCGGCGGTGCCGGGGTGGCTTTTCCTGCAGGAACCTGTAGCTTGACTACTGCCGCCACTCTTTTTGCCATATATCATGAACACCTCCTTGCCGCCTATATCTTCTCCACCTGGGAAAAATCCAGCTCCACGGGAGTTTCCCGCCCAAACATGGAGATCATTACCTTTAATTTTCCCTTGTCGGGATCGATTTCTTCAATAATACCTTCAAAATTTTCAAAGGGACCGGAAGTAACCCGCACACGCTCATTAACATTTAAATCAACGCGCGGGCGCGGGGTCTCGGATAAAGTCTTCCCAATTATCTGCATGGCCTCTTCATCGGTCAGGGGGATGGGTCTGGAACCAGAACCAACAAACCCGGTAACGCCGGGAGTATTGCGCACCACATACCAGGAATCATCGGTCATGATCATTTCCACCAGCACATAACCGGGGTAGATTTTTTTCTTGACTATTTTTTTCTTGCCGTCCTTTATCTCCACCTCGTCCTCCATGGGTACGAGGATGCGAAATATTTTATCCTCCATGTTCATGGATTCGATCCGCTTTTCCAGGTTCGCCTTTACTTTATTTTCATACCCCGAGTAGGTATGAATAACGTACCAGTGTTTTTCACCCTTTTCACCCATAAATACAAGGGACCTCAAGAAAACTTAAGGCCCCCCACCCCCTTGGCCCTTATTTAATGATCAATTCCAGCAATCGGCTCAGCAGCGAATCGAAGATCCAGATCAGGATGCCAACGATGGTGACGGCCACCAGCACCACACTCGTATAAATAACTACCTCCCGCCGGTTAGGCCAGTGAACCTTTTTCAGTTCGCTGTAAACCCCGCGAAAATAGTTCCTCACCTGTTCTACGCGGTTCACCTTTTCCTTTTTCACCGGAGGCCGTTTTTCAGGCTTCTTTACTGCCCTGGCCCCATCGCGAACCGCCACTTCGTTCCGGGAACCATCCCTTTTGATTAATCCTTTCAACGGTGTCATGTTCAGCCACATCCTCAAACCTCATTACCTGACTGCCACGGCGGGAAAGTTAACGGGTTTCTTTATGCAGGGTATGGGTATGACAGAACTTGCAGTACTTTTTCAACTCAATCCGGTTGGGGTCATTTTTCTTATTCTTTGTGGTAGTATAATTCCGACGCTTGCATTCCGTGCAGGCCAGAGTAACACTAACCCGCATCGTGGCCACCTCCTAAAATAAAAAACACTTGCCCACATACCTGGAATTAACCTTATCCACTGTAACATAATTCCCCGGTGATGTCAATAGTGGCCCCTGCTCCGGTGCACCCATAATATCTCCAGGTAACAATTTTAACCATGGTTCTAATAAGCTAAACCATAAGCGATGAAGAAGGAATTGGCTGGCAATTCCTTCTTCATCTGCCCTGCTGAAATTACTCCACAATCTGGGTGACCACGCCGGCTCCGACGGTGCGGCCGCCTTCCCGGATGGCAAAGCGCAGCCCTTCTTCAATGGCAATGGGGGTAATCAGCTTGATCTCCAGCTGGATGTTGTCCCCGGGCATTACCATCTCCACTCCCTCGGGCAGCGTTATCGTCCCCGTTACGTCCGTGGTCCGGAAGTAAAACTGCGGCCGGTACCCGTTGAAGAACGGCGTGTGCCGCCCCCCTTCTTCCTTGGTCAGCACGTATACTTCCGCCTTGAACTGGGTGTGCGGCTTGATGCTACCCGGCTTCGCCAGCACCATCCCCCGCTCAACTTCCTTGCGCTCTATACCGCGCAAAAGACATCCAATGTTGTCCCCGGCTTCCCCGCGGTCCAGGATCTTCCGGAACATCTCCACTCCCGTGACCACCGTCTTCTTCGGCTTCTCCATCAAACCTACAATCTCTACTTCATCGCCCACCTTCACCGTGCCCCGCTCTACACGACCGGTCACCACTGTGCCGCGACCCGTAATGCTGAACACGTCTTCTATGGGCATCAGGAAGGGTTTGTCAATGTCCCGCTGCGGCGTCGGAATGTATTCGTCCACCGCATCCATCAGTTCCCAGATGGATTTGCACCATTCACATTCCCGCTTCCCACATCCGCATTCCAGTGCCTTTAACGCCGAACCGGTGATCACCGGTACGTCGTCACCGGGAAATTCATAAGTCGACAGCAACTCCCGTACTTCCATCTCCACCAGCTCTAACAGCTCCGGGTCATCCACCATGTCCGCCTTGTTCAGATACACCACAATGTACGGCACTTCCACCTGACGCGCCAGCAGAATGTGCTCCCGCGTCTGCGGCATGGGACCGTCCGCCGCCGATACCACCAGTATCGCCCCGTCCATCTGGGCCGCACCGGTGATCATGTTCTTTACGTAGTCCGCGTGACCGGGACAGTCCACGTGGGCATAGTGCCTCTTCTCCGTCTCGTATTCCACGTGAGCGGTGTTGATCGTTATGCCCCGCTCCCGCTCTTCCGGCGCATTGTCAATTTCTTCGTATTTCTTCACCTGCGCCTTACCCACCGTCGCCAGCACCGTCGTAATCGCCGCCGTCAATGTGGTCTTCCCGTGGTCCACGTGCCCAATCGTCCCTACGTTCACGTGGGGTTTCGTCCGCTCAAATTTGGCCTTGGCCATAGTCTTCTTCTCCTCCTCCTCACGTTAACCCACTTTTTTACACACTTCTAAATTATTACCACTTTTCTTTAAATCATGCAATATAAGCCACAGGACACAAGATTCGCTAAAGGGCTCAAAATTCCTGCTGCACAAAATAAAAATCACCAGCCTTCCAGTCAAGCTGGTGATTCACCTGTGGTAGCGGCGCAGGGACTCGAACCCCGGACACAGCGGGTATGAACCGCTTGCTCTAACCAGCTGAGCTACGCCGCCATAAACGGAAGTCAGATGTCGGATGTCGGAACTGGTGTTTACCTGAATTCACCTGTCGCCACACAGCTTCTTCCGACTTCAGACCTCCGACTTCTGACCTCTGAAACTGGAGCCACTAACCGGGATTGAACCGGTGACCTCGTCCTTACCAAGGACGCGCTCTACCTACTGAGCTATAGTGGCATGGTTGCGGGGGTAGGATTTGAACCTACGACCTTCGGGTTATGAGCCCGACGAGCTACCAGCTGCTCCACCCCGCGTCGGAAATTTGCCAGGTTAAATTATAACACAGAACCGGAACTTTTTCAAACCCTATTCTTTTGAAAAAGTCCGGTTCACAAATGAGATGGTGGAGGGGGCAGGATTCGAACCTGCGAAGGCGTCAGCCGGCAGATTTACAGTCTGCTCCCTTTGACCACTCGGGAACCCCTCCACGGGAAAAACTGGAGCCGGCGATGGGACTCGAACCCGCAACCTGCTGATTACAAGTCAGCTGCTCTGCCAGTTGAGCTACGCCGGCCTGTTTCACTTTCTCCAGGCGCAGTTTTTATATTAGCAGAAAAGCATCGCCATGTCAATACCCAACCCGCACTGTGTTCGCCGGGCTTTTTATCCGCTGTCAACATAAACTCCTGCAGGACAACGACGGCTGGAACGCGGGAAATTCGGAAATGGAACTCCTTCATGCTACCTGCCGGAATGACAATTAATAAGGCGGGGGGGGGAATTCCCCCACCGCCCCCCGGCCAAAATCTTTTGAACATCACCAATATTAACAGCCGGTAGCCTTTTCAGCTGGCTGAAAAACTTCTTCTTCTGAGAACAATTTGGGAGTAGAGTCACCATGGAAGAAATTACGCCCGTAGACCAGCAAGCACATGATTATTCCCGCACCGAAGGCGTAAGCTGCTCCTTTGGCCAGTAGCATACCTCCCACTATGCCTGCAATACCCAGGTCTTTAATATTTCTTGATTCTTTAACTCCCACATACAGGGAAACAAATCCCTGGATAAGCATGGTCAGAGAGAGGGCCACCGGCAGAATCGGTCTTACCAGGCTAACTATAGGTAAAATGAAGTAGCCCGTCAGAGTCCCGAACCGGAAAGAACCCACCCCACCAATGGAAGAATCCATCGCCGCCCGGCCATTTTTCCATCTTTCATAAGTCACTACGGTCATGGCTGCCCAGATAGGCCCGCACATGGAGATATCGGGGCCGAGAATACTCATTCCGGTGTTACGCAGCCCAACTACCAGGTGCGCCCGGCTGGGGTTATAGTCGACAGGATCGTCGGGCCGGAATTTTTGAGCATCCTTGATAATAGCCTGGCACTGAACGGCATCCCCAAATATTACTATATAAGCAGCCAGGACAAGGGGGAAAGCTTTAATGTAATAGTCAATCGAAGGCCAGCCGAGTGTACCCCATGGTACCCAATCGGTCCACAGAGTAGCAAAGTCGGGACGTGAGATACCCCATTCAATTGCCGGGAAACCACTTTCCTTGACTAAAGCTGCCACAAACACCGCTAACAATATGGACGGTAAAATACCCAGGTTGGAAATAATACGGGCAACCTTGTTCCTTTCAGCCAGTTTTTTAAAGGATTCGGCATACATCATCCAAAAGGCAAGACCACTAGCAATGGTAATAGTGATGGGGAATTGTTCAAAACGTCCTCCCTTTTGAAAGATCATATATATGGCTGATATACCAGCCCCAATAATCACTCCAGATTTAATGGCCGGCGGAATTGAAGCAATTACCTTGTTTGCTAATCCCGTAACCCCCAAAAAGAGACACCACAATCCTAACAAAAGCTCAAAAGCAATTAATGCGTGCATTCTTTCCGGTCCTTGCGGAAAACTGGAAACATAAGCTACAAGTAACGGGATGGCAGGTGTTACCCAACCGGGTACCACAGGGTCACCCAACAGAGCGTGCAGACAGTAAAAAATACCGTTTAACACTACAATGGCCAGGGCTACCTCAAAGGGCATACCCAGGGTATCCTGTAAAACCGGGATAATAGACAAGCAGACGGCACACATAACCAGTCCCTGAATGTAATCCGCCCACTCCCAGCGGTAATGTACGCCAGGCAATCTAATTTTAAAGGGGCCCAAAGGCCAGTACGGTACTTCAACACCATCGGGTCTAATAGCGCGCCAGTTCCTCATGTTTTATTTCTCCTCCTTAAATTCTTCATAATAAAACCTTAAAACCACCTTCAAAGCAAAAGTAGCATGGAATTGTTTGCGCTCAAGTGGTTATGTCTTCTTTGGGACGTCCGTCTTCGTCCCACCCGCGCAGGCGGTAGTAATCGGCCAGCATCTGCCTGAAGTTTTCTTCCGGGAGAACATCCCCGTTTTCCAGGGGTTCTTTAAAGAAGCGCAACGGTAGATTATCGTCCTCCCTTGTCAGTCCCTGTAAAAGGTTAAATTGACGGGTAGCATTAACTATGCGCGAGGCAATGCGGCGCAACTGTCCTGCATCCACGCCCAAACCCGTGGTAACATTGACCAGCGTAACCAGGTCATCCCATAAAACCAGGTCCCGGTAAAAACGGCAGAGAATAAGGGCATCATAAATGGCCAGCCGATCCTCATAATCAATGAACAGTTCTGCTTTTCCGTGAGTTACTTTCGGATCAATGATCCCGGCCAGTTCGGGTTTATAAAAAGTAGCGCGCAGGTGGCATGCACCCCGGGGAGAGGTGGCATAGGCCAGGCCCATGCCCTGCAACACGCGGGGGTCGTAGCCGGCCGGTTCCAGTCCTTTAACATGAATGGCCAGATCGGTCAGCCCCAGTTTTTCCGCCGCCACCCGGATACCCCGGGCCAGCAGGTCACCCACGCCCTCCCGCCGGGCTATCTGGTGAAGCAGTTGCGCAATACCTTCCACATCCCCGTAAGCCACTTTAACGTCCAATGCTCCTCTTTGCGCCGCTTCTATGGCAAAAGCTGCCATGTTACCTGCACTGATGGTATCCAATCCAAGCCTGTCACATATATCGTTCAGGTAAATAATTCCAGCCAGGTCATGGATACAGCATAATCCACCGAACGAATAAATAGTTTCATATTCCGGACCTTCGACCGCCAATCCCTCATATTTCCCGCTGGTTACCCTGGTAAGTTTGCCACAGGCCATCACACAGGGGCGGCAGGCCCTGGGCTGCACTTCAAAGTTCTCGATCAGGTATTCGCCTGTCAGTGACTCCCATCCTGGCAAACTTCCCCGTGACCAGTACCTGGCCGGAAAGGCACCGACCGAGTTTAATAACGATACAAGCTGGGGCGTTCCGTATTTCCGGTAGCCGAGCACCCCAGGGTTATCCCTGGCCTTCTGAGCCAGCCCGGTGACGTATTGTTTAAGACCTGCGGGGTCGGCCAGCTCACAGGCAGTCCGGCCGTGAAAAACAATGGCCTTTAGTTTTTTTGACCCCATTACGGCACCCATGCCGGTCCGCCCCGCAGACCGCCAGTAATTATTTTCTATACAGGCATAAGAAACCAGATTCTCGCCAGCCGGACCAATCACCACTGCCTGGGCATCGTCTGTACCTACCTCCTCCAGTGCCCCGTTTTCTGTAGCATAACAATCCATACCCCACAGCTTTGTACCGTCCCGGAAACGGACACCCTGATCGGATATTTCCAGCAAAATTGGATTTTCTGCCTGGCCTTGAATAATAATAGCATCGTAACCGGTTTTCTTTATTGCCGCCCCAACCTGACCCCCTGAGTAAGACTCACCGTAAAACCCGGTAAGGGGTGACCTGGCAAAAACTCCAAATCGGTTGGAACCAAGCATGGCTGTATCTGTTATGGGACCGGTGGTAAATATCAGGCAGTTTTCCGGACCCAGGGGGTCGGCCCCGGGCGGAATGTTCTGGAGCATCAGGTAAGTACCCAAACCTTTACCGCCCAGGTAGGCACCCAGAACCTCATCCGGAATTTCCTCCGCCTGCCACTGCCTGCTTGACAGGTTAATGCGGAGCAATCGCCCGTAAAAGCCTCTCATGTTTCAAGTCTTCCTTTCTTTGCCTTTAAAATGCTCTTTCGTAGATTTCCCTGATGTCGTCCACCGTGAGCTTGCGCGGGTTGTTGGCCAGCAGGCGGGTTACCTTTATTGCACCCTCGGCCATGCCCGGTATGGACTCAGCAGTTACCCCAAGATCGCGGAGATGCAGGGGAATTCTAATATCGGTGGATAGCTGCTTGATGGCCTCTATAAATTTATCAGCCGCAGCACGGTCAGACAATTCCTCAACCCTTTCCCCCATGGCTAAAGCCATTGCTTTAAACCTGGGCAGAGCACCCAGCAGGTTTGATTCCATGACATATGGTAGCAATACTGCATTGGCCACGCCATGGGGAACATGGAACTGCGCACCAAGCGGGTAAGCTAGCGCGTGTACGGCGCCCACACCGGCGTTAGCAAAAGCAATCCCTGCCAGCAGGCTGGCCATAGCCATATTCTCTCTGGCTTCCCTATCCTCCCCATTGGCCACTGCTGTACGCAGGTATCGGGAAATAAGCTTGATGGCTGTCAGGGCCAGGGAATCGGTGATTGTGGTGGCATTAACGGAAATATAAGCTTCCACCGCATGAGTCAGGGCATCCATACCGGTAGCTGCAGTAATGTGGGGCGGCATTGTAACCGTTAACTCCGGGTCCACAATGGCTACTCTGGGGAGAAGGTAGGGGCTGACCACACCCTTTTTGAGCTGCTCGTTTTCATCGGAAAGAATAGCAATGGGTGTCACCTCACTACCTGTACCCGCTGTAGTGGGTACCGCCACAACAGGCAAACCGGGCCTGGGGATCAAATTAACACCAATGTAATCATCAATCGTTCCGGAGTTGGTGACTAAAACAGCGGAAGCTTTGGCCACGTCCATGGAACTGCCACCGCCAACCGCTACCAGCAGGTCATAACCACCATCTTTAATGGCCTGCTGGCATTTAGTCACAACCTCCAGGCGCGGTTCGGGCTCCACCTCGCTGAAGAGCCCGGTTTCCAGACCGGCGGGAGCAAGGGCCTCCCTCACCTTATCCACAAGACCGGTTTTTAAAAGCACGGGATCTGTCACCAGGAGAATCCTGGTTACCCCAAGATTTTTTACCTCATCCGCAATTCTCCCCAGACTGCCCCATCCAGTAATAATTGTGCCTGATGTCCAGAAATAACTGATTTTCATTATGAAGCACCCCCAAGCATACCAGCAAAAATGTTTTGATATTTGACATTAAGGTTATTTTTCAAAATTCATGCCTGCACAAAAACACAGCACCATAAAGCTTAAAACCTTGATTTTCCCGGGTTTTAAGGCCGACATACTCCCCGGTATTCTTAAATCCCCTTCTGCATGCAGCATTAGTGCAACAAAAAACCGCGCAACTTTGCACGGTTAAGGACTTTAAGAAAAGTATTTCTTTATTTTCCGGGCCAGTGTAGTCCGGTGAATTCCTAATGCCCGGGATGCTTCTTCCTGGGTGGGATACAACTGCAGGGTACGCCAGATAAGATCCTTTTCGAATGCTTCTACCGCCCTTTCCAGGTTATTTTCGCCGCCCTCTGTCACATGGCAGGTGCAGAGTTGCTCAGATTGTAATTCATCGGATATCATCCGGCCGGTAATTGATACCCCGGACCCCAGAACCACAAGCCGTTCCATTAGATTCTGCAATTCCCGCACATTTCCCGGCCACCGGTAATTTAGCAACTCTCTGCAGGCATCCGGCGTGAGAATCTTTTTACCGGCATTATAACGTTCCGCATAAAACTGAATAAAATGGTTAGCCAGGGGAATTATATCTTCCTGCCGTTTGGCCAGGGGAGGAATATAAACCGGTACAACATTCAACCGGTAATATAAATCCTGCCTAAAACGCCCCTCCTGGACAAGTTTCACCAGATCCCGATTGGATGCCGCCACAATTCGCACATCCACCCTTTCCGGCCGGCCGCTGCCCAGGGGATAAAATTCTCTATTTTGAATTAAACGCAACAGTTTAACCTGGGCAGATAGAGGAACCTCGCTGATTTCATCCAGGAACAGGGTACCCCCATTGGCAGCCTTAACCAAACCGGCATAACCTTCCCGTCTGGCACCCGTAAAAGCACCCGGATAATAGCCAAACAATTCTGCTTCGAAAAGTTCGCCTGGAATAGCAGCCGCGTTAACCACAACAAACGGTTTATGTTTTCGCGGACTGTATTCGTGGATGATCCTGGCCACAATTTCCTTGCCGGTACCGGACTCACCCTGGATTAAAACGGTAGCATTTGAATATGCGGCACGAATAGCCCTGTGCACCACCCGCTTCATGGCTTCGCTTTCCGCCACAACCGGTCCTATACCTTCCAGCTCAACAAGATGACTGGCCGGCGTCGCCGGGGCAGGTTTCCCCTTATTGTTTTTCAGTGGCTTTACCGTAGTTACTACCAGGATAATTTTCCCTTCCTCATCATATACGGGATTCCCGGTTACCATCACTTTCTGCCCGGTTCTGAGTACATGCTGGGGGATGGTTACAGGACGTCCCTGTTCCAGAACCATCAGGGAAACAGAACGATCGAAATACCGGTGGGCCACCAGTTCACTCATATTACGCCCGTACAATTCTTCCCCGCAAAGACCGGTCAAACATTCATAAGCACTGTTTACGCCCAGAGTATACGCCTGACCATTAGTATAATAAAGACCAATTTCGCTGGAAGAAATACGAATAGAGTCAAACTGCTGCTTCCCGTTTATTTTCCCCCTTTGCCAACCAATTGCCAGGTGATCTGCTCTATGCAAAGCCAGCAAATGATCGTCCCCATTCTTTTCATCCGACAGGTAAGGAGAATAGCCTTTCTTAAAAGGCATACGTTTCCCCTCTTTCTCCGAAAAGAGTTCAAATATTTAGACACTTTATATTTCGACATTGTTTTAAGATATCCTTCAATGTTAACATAATAATTATCTGGTTAATTATTATTAAAAATACAGATTTTATTTTTCAAATGATGTTTCTTTTTTAATTTTAAAATAAATTTGTCACTGTTTTAAGTTTTTCCCATCTTTTCTATTGCAAATATAAGAACAAAAGAATTGCAGCAGAAAATAGCCATTTTATATCTGGAATAAACCCGGTATTAACAAATCCTTACCTAACAAAAGAGGGTTAACGACGCAAGGTGTCGAATTTTTGAGTTTATCAACTTAAAAGCGGGAATAATTCCTCGTATCCCTGCCCAAGCTAATTTCAGAGATTTTTCCCGCTAAAGGAGGAAAACCCATTGTCCCGATATGCCATAGCAATCGTGGCCTTTTTATTGGCCGCAATTATCGGCGGTTTTTATGCCGGCAGGACGTACCTGGCGGCGGACACCCCGAAGTCCACTGCCACGGAAGTTTATTCTTCACGGCCTGCGGGAGAAAAAACAACGGCCAGCGTACCCCCTTTGCAACCGGCAAAACCGGCCAATAATGAGGCAGGGTCCCCAACTGAAAATGAAAAGAAAAATACCGGGGAAAATAACGGCGGCGATAAAAAGAACCAGGCCAGCAACTCCCCTTCCCTTTCTTTGTCCAACGAGCGCCACGGCTGGGGTATTAAACGCAACGACAATCACCAGCAGCCGGAAATGCCCAAAGCAATCCGCGACACCCTGGCCCGGTATGACGCTTACTGGATCGGTAGTCCCGAGGAAAAAGTGCTTTACCTGACCTTTGACGAAGGTTACGAAAACGGCTATACGCCTAAAATACTGGACATTCTCAAGGCCAACAACGTCAAGGCCGCCTTCTTCGTTACCGGACATTACCTCAAAACCCAGCCGGAGCTGGTCAAGCGCATGGTGGCTGAGGGGCACATTGTGGGCAACCACACCATGAACCATCCCAGCCTGCCCGAAATCAGCGACGAGGAGATCAGGAAAGAGCTGCAGTCGGTGGAAGAACTTTTCACCAGCCTCACCGGCAAAAAGATGAAATACCTGCGCCCGCCCAAGGGGGAATACAGTGAACGCACCCTGGCCGTAACCAGGCAGCTGGGATATTACAACATTTTCTGGAGCCTGGCCCTGGTGGACTGGGTACCCATGCCCGGAGGTCCCCAGGAAGCCTACCAGTCGGTAATGGATAACCTGCACAACGGGGCGGTAATATTGCTGCACGCCGTATCCAGAGATAACACAGAAGCCCTGGACCGCATCCTTAAAGACGCCAGGGCCCGGGGGTACACCTTTAAGACACTGGACGATCTGGTGGCGAAAAAAGCTTAACGGTTTGATCTGCTTGCTCCCGGCACTCCCCGGAAAGAAAGAAAGGTTTTGAGTGTAAAAAAAGGCCTGGCGCAATCTGCATAACGCCGGGCCTTTGGCATGACAATTACCGCTTCAGGTTCATCTGGTAGTCATAGACCATCCGGGAAATCTCCGCAATGCGGGCAAATCCTTTATCCACATCCGTTTCCCCTCTGGACAGCACCACCAGGATGTAAGGGTGTTCGGCAAAAACAATCCCGACATCGTTGGCCACACCCCAGACATCCCCTTCCTTATGAGCCACCCTTACCTTCGGCGGGAGTTTGCCGGGCAAGCCCACATGGTAAATGGGGTGAGCCATATCATCCAGCAGGCGTTCGCCCAGGGCGGGGTGCTCACGGCTGAATTCCAGCACCGCCTCCATATACCGGCCCATGTCCCGGGCGGTGGTGATATTCTCCCCGCCGGGGAACACGGTTTGCCCGCCCAGGTCGCGCATAAATTGGGCCACATTATCTTTACCCAGGTGGCGCACCAGCATCCGGTAGGCAATGTTGTCGCTGATGGTTATGGACAGGTTGGCCAGCACCCGCAGAGAATAGCTGTCGCCGTCCCGGGCGGCAAACTGCAGGATACCGGCTCCCCCCTGATAGTCCTGTTTGCTGTCGTAAACCACCCGGTCGTCCCAGTCCAGCTTCCCCTGGGCGACGAGATGGTTCAGATAGAGAACCACGGGTACCTTCACCGTGCTGGCGGCAGTTACGGGCTCATCGCCGTTGATATCAAAGCTGACCCCGGAGTGCAGGTCCTTGAAATAGATGCCGTAAACTCCCGGCTGCCGGGCCAGGTACTCTTTCAGCTGCTTTTGCAGCGGCTGGTAATCCGGCACCTGCTGGAATGAGGGACCGATTTCCTCCGTAGCCAGTGCCGGTGAGACACATAAAGCGGGGTTGTTCCAGGTACCGGCCATCCCTGTCACCAGGAAAGGCAGGGCCATTAAAAAAATTATTACCCTTATTAATCGCTTATTCATCCACCACACCCCTTTTCTTTCTGAATCAAAAAAAGAGCCGGCAAGGGCCGGACACATCTTGTAGAGTATTTTGACTTTATTAAAAGTGTAAATTAAGAACGCGCGCAGTACAAGGCAAAATTTCTGGCAGGAATGGCACAACCTAAATCCCGTTTATGACATGGTGCAGGGGTTTACCGCTTAAAAAATTAACTATCTCTTCCACAATAATTTTTGCCGCCTTCACCGGCGCCGCTTCCGTCTTACCTCCCAGGTGGGGAGTCAGGACGACGTTGGGGAGGGCAAAAAAAGGATGATCCGGCGGCGGGGGCTCTGAAATTAAAACATCCAGCGCCGCGGCGCGGATCCTTTTTTCCTTTAATGCGCGGTAGAGGGCTTCTTCATCCACCAGTTCACCCCGGGCGGTATTGATCAGGCAGGCCGAGCTTTTCATCAGCGCCAGCTGGGGTGCACCGATCAGGCCTCTTTTTTCGGGTGTGGGCCTGGTATGGAGGCTGACAAAATCGGAAGCTGACAGGAGTTCTTCCAGGGTTACGGGCCGGCCGCCCGCAGCAAGAATGTCAGCGGGATCTACATGGGGGCTGTAGACGAGGATGTTCATGCCGAAGGCCTGCGCCCGGGCCGCCACCCGGCGGCCCACCTGCCCGAAACCGATAATGCCCAGGACCTTCCCGGCCAGCTCGACTCCCTCCAGCTGGCTGCGGCAGTCGTACTGCCAGGCGCCTGCCCCCAGATTGCTTACCAGACGGCAGGTTTCCCTCATATTGCGGGCCAGAAAAAGCAAAAGGGCCATGGTTAAATCGGCGGTGGAATCGGCTGCCCGCCCCGGCGCATGCACCACGGGAATCCCCCGCTTCAAGGCCGCCCGGACGTCCACATTCACCGGGTGTGCCCGGGCACAGGCAATCAGGCGCAGCCCGGGTGCACTTGCGATCACTTCTTCAGTTACGGGTGCCTTGTGCACCACCAGGATCTCGGCCCCGGCCAGTTTGCCGGCCAGCTCCGCCGGGGAGCCGTAAAATTCCCTGACCCCCTTCACTCCCACCGGAGCAAGACCCGCGCCCCCGTTCCCCAGACCCACATTCAACACTGTTACACTGACCGGCCACCCGGCCAGCGTGGACGCTAATTCCCGCCGCAGGGCCCTGGCAGTAAGGGTCTGGTCATCCACCAGGTACAGGCGCATCAGTATAACCTCCCCCTCAATTGCTCCCGGTTATGGAAATTCGTTTTGGGGATGATAAATCCTGCCACTCCACATTTAAGCGGGCAGCCCGCAAACCAGTGGCCGGTTGTCAATCGAGAGATAACAGTACATCCTTAAATTCCAGCTTCCGTGACGGGGCGAGTATCTCCACACCCTTCCGGCAGGCCAGCTCACCAACCAGGTTTGCCGTAACCCAGAGATATTCCAGCTCCAGAGTATTCTTGATAATGGCTCCCCTCAACCTGCAGGTGTCCTCCGCTCCCAGGCTCCTCAAAGCCGCCTCAAAGGCTTCCTGATCGCCGGGCAAAACTATGGGAAGCATGGCCCGCTGCACATTACCGCTGGTGATGCAGTTCAGGTAAGTGGCCCCGCGGTCTATCTTTTCCACCAGGCGCGCAGTGGTAAAGTCGGCCAGGCCGATACCGGTGGCGTTGCCATGGGATTCATCGGTTAAATCCAAAACAACGATCCGGGCAATAAAAGGGCGTTCCGGCTCCGGCACGCCCGCCATCCTCATCCTGCCAATTACGTTTACATCCATACCCGTACCGCTGATATTTTTGCCCATTTCCCTGACCACCAGGAAGTCCAGCTCGTCCACCGGCAGCCGGGGCAGCAGGTGGTAGGCCGCTTTTAAAAGACGCGTCTCCATCGATACCAGTTCTTCGGGAGGCGCCGCCTCGACGATAGCAGTTTCTTCGTAGCCATTTTCTACCACGGCCAGACCGGCCACCACCCTTCCCGAGCACAGGAAGACCTCTCCCATCTCCAGAAGCGCCTGCGACATTTCACCCGGCTTTGTGCGGTGGAAAACAGAAGCACCCCTGGCCTTTCCCAGACCCACGGCCATCATTTTTAAAAGGCCGCTTTCCACCGGGCCGTGGAAGGTGGTATGAGGCTTAATGCGGTTCACCACCACGATAGCGCCGGCTTCCCAGGCAAGGGCATCGCAAAAAACCCTCTTACCGCTGGCCGTCCTGCCCACCTCCACCACCTCATCGGCAGCCATCACCGGGCACCCCACGCTGCTTTCCGTAATACCTAAAGAGGCCAGCACCTTTTTCTGTCCCTCCGCGCTCCCCCCGCCGTGGCTGCCCATGGCGGCCACCACAAAGGGCTCCGCCCCCGCCGCCCTGATCTCCTCTGCCACCGTGCGCAGGATGGCCACAATGTTTTTTATGCCCCGGGAACCGGCGGTGATGGCCACGCGCTGGCCCGGTTTTAGCCGCGAGCGGAGATTAACTTTCTTTAATTCGGTGCGGACCATCTGCTGCACATCTTTGATCACCGGCCGGGGAAAATGCTGCCGTATTTTCACAAAAAGAGGGGCTTTCATTTGCTCCATCTCCTCTATCGTCCCTTCCAACCCGAACCATACCTTCCCGGGCGCACACTATCCTGCAGTAAAAACTGGTGTCATGCCTTAACCACCGTAAGACAGGGCCAGAAGTTCCACCGTGTGGAAAACAGGCAGGGCCGCTCCTTCCCCTGCCAGGCCGGAGGCCAGCTGAAGGCGGCAGGAAGGACAGCCCGTAACCACTGCCTGCGCTCCCGTAGCCCGGATGTTCTCCATTTTCGCCCGCAAAATCTTCTGGGAAAGCTCGCGGTGGGTAAAACCAAAGGAACCGGCCAGGCCGCAGCAGGCATCGCTCCCGGGCATTTCCACCAGGGTAAGACCGTCAATACCGGCCAGGATCTTACGCGGCTCCAGGTAAATTCCCTGCCCCCTCTTTAAGTGGCAGGGGTCGTGGTAAGTAACTACCAGTGGCACCCTAACTTTACCCTCATGAAAGCCGCCGGTGTGTACGAGAAAAAAGGTGATATCCTGTACCCTGCCGGCCAGTTTCCCTGCCTCCTCATCCCCCAGCAGCCTGCCGTACAGCCTGAGCATTTCCCCGCAGGTGGCGCAATCGGTAACAATGAAGTCTGCTCCCAGTTTTTTGAAATTTTCCACGTTGCGCCTGGCCAGCAACCTGGCCGTTTTCAAATCTCCAGCCGCCAGGGCCGGCATGCCGCAGCAGCCGGAACCGGCCAGGAGCACCTGCACGTTGTTCTCCTCCAGCACCTTCAATACGGCCTGCCCGGTCTGGTGGTAAACGTACTGCGTCATGCATCCCACAAAGTAGGCCACAGTAAAGGATGGCTTTTTTAACCCTGCCGGGCGATATAAATGCGTAAAGGGCAGGGGGTGGAATACCGGCAGCTTTATGCCGCGGAAGTTCTTTAAAATACTTGCCCGCTGGCAAAGGGCGGCCATCCTGCTGATCAGCGCCAGCTTCCTGCGGGAAGGCAGGACACCGCGCAGGAGAACCTTTCTGGCCGGTGAGAGCCCCTTCCTCCTGGCCGCCTCCGCCCTGGCCCAGAGCACCAGCTCATCTACCCTGACCCCGTTCGGGCAGTGGGCCACACAGGCCCGGCACAACAGGCAGGCGTCCATTATTTCGCCGAGGCGGCGGGAAAAGGGCAGCTGGCCTTCCAGGGCAGCACCGGCAAGCTGCACCCTGGCCCTGGCCACCCAGGGCTCGCTGCCGGCCTGTAAAAATACAGGGCAAACTTCCCGGCAGGAACCGCACCGGCTGCACCGATTGACCTGATACCTTACTTCTTCATTATTTTCCAGCAACCCTCAAGCCCTCCCAAAAATCTTGCCCGGGTTTAAAATACCGAAGGGGTCAAGGGACTCTTTTATTTTTTTCATCGCAGCCACCCCCCGGGGCCCAAACTCCAGCTCCATAAAGGGCGCCTTTAACAGGCCGACACCGTGCTCACCGGAAAGGGTCCCCCCCAGGGACAGGGCCGTTTGAAAAATCTCCTTGATGGCCTCTTCCGCCCTGGCCATTTCGTCCGGATCACCTTTATCCACCAGCAGGTTGGGGTGCAGGTTGCCGTCCCCGGCGTGGCCGAAAATGGCAATGGTCAACCGGTATCTGCGGGCGATTTCCTTAATGGCTCTGATTAAGGCCGGCACCTGGCTGCGGGGAACGGTGGCGTCCTCGGAAATCTTGGTGGGCTTTACCTGCACCACAGCAGGGGAGACGGCTTTCCTGGCCCGCCAGAGCTCCGTCTCCTCTTCCTCCGTCTGCGCCACCCTCACCCTCACGGCGCCGTGTTCTTCACAGAGGGCGGCAATGAGCCCGGCCTGCTCAGCCAGGGCTGCCTCCGGCCCGTCCACCTCAATGAGAAGAATGGCCTCCACATCCAGGGGAAGTCCTGTGTGGAGGTAATTTTCCACACACCTGATGGTTACATCATCCATGAGCTCCAGGGCCGAAGGCACCACCCCGGCGCCGAGCACCGCAGTAATGGCCTCCGCCGCCTGCTCAATGGCTTTAAAATCGGCCCGCAAAGTCTGCCTGGCCTCCGGTTTGGGGATCAGGCGCAGGACAGCCCGCGTAACCACGCCCAGCGTGCCCTCGGATCCAACAAAAAGGCCCGTCAAATCATACCCGCTGGAATTCTTCACCGTCCTGCCCCCGCACATCACAACCTCCCCGCAGGCCAGCACCACCTCCAGCCCCAGCACGTAATCCCGGGTGACACCATATTTCAAACCCCGGGGACCGCCGGCGCACTCGGCAATGTTCCCGCCGATGGTGGAAACGCTGGAGCTGGAAGGGTCCGGCGGGTAAAAAAGGCCTTTTTCCTCCACCGCCCTGTGCAGGCGGGCAGTGACCACTCCCGGCTCCACCACCGCCAGCATGTCGGCCGTATCGATCTCCAGGATGCGGTCCATGGCCGTTAAGTCGAGGACGATGCTACCCTCCACCGGCACGGCGCCGCCGCTCAAGCCCGTCCCCGCCCCGCGGGGGACTACGGGAACTCCTTCAGCGGACGCCAGGCTCAATATGGCCGCCACCTCCCGTGTGGAGGCAGGGCGTACCACCACCCCCGGAACAACAGACAAAAAGGTGCCGTCATAGGAATAGCAGAACAGGTCTTCGGGGGAGGAAAACACCTTCTCTTTGCCCGCTATTTTAATTAACCGGGAAACAATTCTAGAATTCCTCATCATAAGTAATCCCGAAGAATTAAATATTTAGCCGCTTAAATTCGCTACGGCAGTTAAATCTCCTTCATCAGTTTTCAAAAATGATAGCCTGCTCTTTTTGCCATTAACCCTGCTTTTATCGCAAAATATAAACTTTTAAAACCAAACTGAGACTGAAAGAAATCTATTTTAATACTTTGCGTTATAAGTAATTTCTTATAGGTAACTTATAATTTATAAGTTAAAGTAATATTTCAAATGCGCACCAGCAAAATCTGAGGAATTCTATTGCACATAATGAACAATATGACCAAATACTTGCTATCAAATAAAAAGAAGCATTACAATATTCAAAAAGTAGCAAACATTTACCTATTTTAAGATTTACTAATTATTTAGAACAAAATAGCTTATTTTTCAAATGTTAATAACAATACATAAAAGGAGTGGTGCGAGATGTGTCATCTGCAAAAGCTGACGCTTTGAGCAGAACACAAATGCAGCCGGTTAAACAAGCAATTTCAGAAGCGGAAGAACGTTTCGAGCATATGCGACGTACAGCAGGCTTTTTCCTGGCCCCGGCATTATTTCTGGCTATTTATTTCTGGCCCATGCCCGGTCTTTCTCCCCAGGCGCACGCCATGGCAGCTGTGATGGCCTTTACCATTACCTGCTGGATCACTGAATGCGTCCCCATCCCGGTAGCTTCCATGCTCGGACCAACCCTTGCCGTGGTTTTAGGCGTGGCCACAGCCAGGGAAGCTTATACGGCCATGGCCGATCCCACCGTCCTCCTTTTCCTGGGCGGCTTTTTACTGGCCAAAGCCATGGAGGTGCACGGCCTGGACAGGCGCTTTGCCCTGCGCATCCTTTCCCTGGGCTCCATTTCCCGGACCAGTTCCATGATCCTTCTGGGCGTGGGTGGAGTAACCGGGTTTCTCTCCATGTGGCTGAGCAACACGGCGACCGCGGCCATGATGTTCCCCATTACCCTGGGCGTTCTAACGGCCCTGAAGAGGATTATTACCACCATGCACGGCCGGGAAATCGATAACAGCAAATACCAGACCGGGATGCTATTGACAATTGCCTACACTGCTTCAATAGGAGGAATGGCCACACCCATTGGTACCCCTCCGAACATGATCACCATTGGCCTCATTGAGAAGGCTACCGGAGTGCGCATAGCCTTCTTCCAGTGGATGATGCTGGCTTTACCCATCGCCCTGCTGATGTTCCTGGTACTCTGGCTATATTTTAACTGGCGGTGTCCATCTGCGCAGAAAGACCTAAAGGGGGCAGCGTCCTTCATTGCCGCTGAACGTAAAGCCCAGGGTTCCTGGAAAAGGGGAGAAATAAACGCTTTAATTGCTTTCCTGGTGGCCGTAGCCCTCTGGGTCACCCCGGGTTTCATCGCCCTTTTTGGCGGCGGTACCGGCTCACCCCTTTACAAGTCCTACCAGGCCATTTTCCCGGAAGCCAGCGTAGCCATTATTGCAGCTTCACTGCTCTTTTTCCTGCCGGTAGATTTCAAGAAACGGGAGTTCACCTTGAACTGGAAGCAGGCGGTGCATATTGACTGGGGCACGCTGCTGCTCTTTGGTGGAGGCCTTTCCCTGGGTGAAATGATGTTCAAGACCGGCTTGGCCGGGGCTATCGGAAAAGGACTCGTAACCATTACAGGAGCCCATACGCTGGTGGCCATCACCGCCCTGGCCCTGGGCCTGGCCATCCTGCTCACGGAAACAACTTCCAATACGGCTGCAGCCACCATGGTGGTACCCATCGTCATCGGCATCGCCAGCGCTGCCGGAGTAAACCCCATCCCTCCCGCTGTAGCTGTCGCCCTGGGCGCAAGCATGGCTTTTGTACTACCGGTCTCCACGCCTCCCAACGCCATAGTCTACGGCTCGGGGATGGTACCCATTACCCAGATGGTCAAATACGGCTTGCTCCTGGATATAATCGGTTATCTCATTGTGCTGGCCGGGGTTCTTGTTCTAACGCCCCTGGTGGGCTTATAAACCGGACCCCCGATTGGAAGGGCCGCGAGGCAGTTAACTCGCGGCCCATTTAATGTGCGCCCGGCATGGGCGTTAACTTGGTGGTGAAAGTCCACTGCAGGCGAGGCAGCACGAGTCTGCTAGCCAAAGGCAAGGGTGTCCATCGCGAGGTGGAATCCGAAGGAAGCCGGCGGCAAAAC